>JAABUN010000289.1_pt1 | contig 131942 bp, 116 predicted proteins | sample 5559311 | NCBI WGS metagenome assembly JAABUN01 (sample SAMN10711877, study PRJNA513370) | rock metagenome | isolation source: Antarctica rocks | place: Antarctica: Victoria Land, Siegfried Peak sud | reverse complement strand
GTGCTGCTCGGAAGACTCGACGAGAGGGACTACAAAGTGCGGGGGTAAAATCCGCTCAAAGTGTCACCGATGTACCCGGTCTAAACTGTCACCTATCTACCCGGCCCCTACACGTGTGCCGCCGACGCCCTGACGTACAACGTGTTCCGGTCGTCCTCATTATTGTGCAGCACCAGCGTTAGCCCCCCGGAAAACACGATGCGGAACTCGGAAGCCCGGTCAATCTGCACAAACCCAGCAGCCCCGATGGTACGTCCAACCAGGCCCCAGCACCCTGCCAACTCGATCTGCGGGCAGTGGAACTCATCCATCGGCGTAGTGTTCCACTTGTCCGGCCCGTCCACCACCTTCCAAAACGGTTCGCCCCAGTCAATCAAAAAACGATGCCACTGCTCCGCGTCCACCTGGAGGAAGGTGACATTGGCTTCTTCTGCCAACTCGCCTTCGTGCCAGTATTGCTGGCACACCAAGCGGGTGCAAACACGCCCGATCAGGTCGGGAACAACGTTGTTCAAGGCTGGGGTTACTCACTCAATATTCGCCAAGCGGTTGCGGTCTAACGACAAAACTCACCGGCGGGCGAGCAAGCCGAGGGAGAAACGCGGATGCTCCTGGCCCCGTCCGGTGCAGTGGATTGTTCCTCCGAGCGCGGCAATGGGCTGTAGCGGCAAGAACCAGTAAGCCGTGGCACTGCAATTAATGGCAACAATCACCAACAAAGTTCGCCGACTGGCAAGGGCCGCTCGCTCGGAGGAACGGCAAAACTCACCGACGCGGCCAGGAAAGCCTGCCGAGAGACGCTGCATGGGCCGCTGCCGCGTTCGGTGCAGTGCCTTGTTATGCGGTCGCTCTTGGCTGGTTAGCCCCCGCCTCGCGCAACAGGCGCTGCACGCCTTCGTGTTCCATTTCTGTGGCCCAGGTTAAGGCGGTGTCGCCGTTTTCGGCAACGGCGTTCACATCCGCGCCATTATCCAGAAGCACTCGTACAGTCTCCATCGTATCGGCTTCCGCCACATCCTGATGTGACCAAGCTGCCGCCATCAGCGGCGTCGCTCCGCTCGCATCGCGCGCGTTCACTTCGGCTCCGGCACTGAGCAGAAAGCGCACCATGTCGCTGCGCCCCCGGAAAGCGGCGTCAAACAACGGAGTGGCTTGGTCGCCCGTGTATCCGTTCTGGAAGTCCCAGTTGCCCTGGCACAGTGGCGCGTTCACGGGGAAGCCGCGTTCTAGTACGGCGCGCATCATGCCGACCGTGCCTTGCTCGGCTACGTAGACCACAAAGCCGCAGTCAATGTGCGCCAAACGTTTTGGGTCGAGGTGGCCCTCAGCCAGGTTCTCGTCCAAGAAGGCGGCGAAGGTGGCTTCATCTCCCGCGCGGACGGGTTTTCTCATGTCGCGCATCATGGTACGTCGTGAAGTCAAACAGCAGCGCCTTCGGGCACGAGCATAACGACAAAACTCACCGGCGGGCCGTCAAGCCCATCGAGAAACCCGGATGCTCCTGGCCCCGTCCGGTGCAGTGAATGGTTCCTCCGAGCACGGCAAGCGGGCTGTAGCGGCAACAACGGGCAAACCACTGTGCGACAACTCAGGGCAACAACTGCCAATAAAACTCGCCGACAGAACGGCGCTACTCGCTCGGAGGAACGGGCTATGGAGCGGAGCGCGTTGTTCGCGTCGAACGCTTGCTTGCTTCCGGGTTCCTCCCCGAGCATAGGTTTCAAGACTCGGAAGCCGGCAGCCCTTTTTGGCAACAACGCGTTCCGCTCCATAGCCGAGGAACGACCAAGCTCACCCGCCGCCGGAAGCCGAAGCGACGGGAGCTTGCGACCAAAGCGCAGGCTGTAGGCGGTCGGGTGCAGCGCCTTGTTCTGCTGCGGTTGATACGTTGCGTTACCCGTTGATGGGCTTATAATTGTCCCAGTTTTCTACTGCTTCGTCTCTTGCCTTGAAACGATTAACGATTTCCAACTCGATACCGTCGGGATCATGGAAAAACGTAGCGTAATAATCGGGTGTGTATTCAGGATATAAGCGCGGCTCGCTGACTTCAACGCCGCACTCAAGCAGAAGTCCCGCTGCCGCGTCCACATTCTCCTGGTCTCGAACCTGAAAACAGAGATGGTGTAGACCGGGCGAGTTTTGGTCATGAGCGCGAGTAGGCACAGCAGCAGGGCGAATCGTGTAGCGCATACAACGATTGAAATAATGAACATGAGGCTGATTTCCGATTGGCCGTATGACTTTACGAAACCCCAACACTTTCATTACCTTGTCATAAAATGCCTCCGAGCGAAGCATATCTGAAACGGTGATGTAAATATGGTCGAGGCCAATTACTTCGATTTCCATAGATTTAATTGTAGCACCCGCAGCCAAGCCGCGCGCCGCAGCAGAACGACCCGCTTCACCGACGCGGCCTGGAAAGCCTGCCGAGTAATCTGGATACGCGACTGCCGCGTTCGGTGCAAGCGTTGGTTAGGCCGCTCCGATGGTTCTGGTCTCGACAATGTTTCCGTGCCGGTCCATCTTGGTGATAGCCACTGACGCTTTGACTTCAATCCGGTCGCTCAGACCAACATGCACTTCATTCAGGAACTTCAAAATATAGTTCTCGGTGGTGCATTCGGGATTGAGGATGACACTGCGAATGTTCTCGGCTCTGGCTATCTTCTCAGCGCCTTCTTGCAAACCAAGCGGGCTGACGATAATTCCGCCTGATGCACCCGTGTCACTAATCCGATACGCAATTGCCCCGACCTGCTCTTGGCTTTGTCTGGATGAAGTGTACCTACGGCACTCCACGATGAGGAACGTCTCATCTTCGGAGCCAATCCCTTTGGCGTCAATCTCCCAATCTGTTCCTGACCTATGGCCTCGGATAGTTTGCTTTCCTTCAACCCTGACAATTCCGAACTTGTCCACAAACTGGTTCAGAAGATACCGAGCCACTTCTTCGTAGGTCTGCCAAGTTTTAGTTTCATCTGCCATTTACAGCCTTGCGCGCCGCATCTGTGCTTCGCCAAGCGGTGCGGCCTAACGCCCCGCTTCACCGACGCGGCCAGAAAAGCCCCTGGGGAAACGCTGGATGCGCTACTGCCGCGTTCGGTGCAAGCGTTGGTTGGGCCGTCGTAAGGTCAGTTGTTGCAGTTCGCCTGGAACACGCGCCCTCGACCATCGTAGTGGATTTCCACATAGATATCGGCCCACTTGGTGTAGCGAACAATCGAGTAGCCGGGGAAGTTCTTGGAAAGCCACCGGTTGTTCTCGAACTTGCGCTCCTGTTGCGTGCGCGACGCTTCGGTGGCAAGTGTCTTTGGCGTCCAACCCCGAAGCACTCGCTCGACTTGCTGACGCGGCATGCCCGGACGCATTTTCGCAACGGCGGCGTCGGAAACGTCTTCGCTGTAGCGCACCCAGAAGCAAGCAAAAAGGACTGCCACAACGAGCAAGGCTAAAAGACTTGCCGCCGTGCGCAGAAGAGCGCGCATCATTCGTAGTGCAAGCATATTGTTATATAGACGCCGCTCGCTTCGGCTCGCGTGCGGCCCAACGCCCCGCTTCACCGACGCGGTCAAGAAAGCCTGCTGAGTAACGAGCATGGGCCGCTGCCGCGTTCGGTGCAAGCGTTGGTTGGGCCGTTGCGGTGGACCACGGTTTCAGTCCTCGTGCTCGTAATCGCTCTTGATGGTCCAGTCCTCGCCCTCGCGGGTCGCGCTGATGATGGCCCGCTTGAACGTGCTCTTGCGCTCCAACCACCCCAACTCCAACTTGCGCGTAGCCGCCATGACTTCCATGTTCGGCGTGACGAACTCGCCGCCCTGAACCGTGAAGTCTTTGCTCGCGGACTGAGGCGTGATGGCGGAATGCGATAAGCCGCTGCCCAACCCCTTCTCGGTCGGTTCCAGAACCAAAACGGCGCTGTCCCATTGCTCCGGAATCTGGCGAATCATGGCAACGCAGATTTCCTGAACGATGGGCGTTTGCCACTGAGCGTCCACTACATTCTTGCGTCTGCCGAAAAGGTTCTGAAGAAAACCCACGTTCTCATCTCCTGATTCTTGCCGCGCTTGGTTTTCGGCAACGACTTGGCGTTCAACTGCGGCCCAACATACATTGTGCCGTGCGGGGGCGGCATAGTACGCTCAGATGAGAAGATTCTACCGCGCTTTTCCTCGTGGTTGCGCGAGGCTGGGAAACCCGCGAAAGATGCGGTAATTGCCTGCCCCAGAACGTACTATGCCGCGCATCGTTTGGCAACACGGGGCGGGGCGGCCCGATTTTAGCCGTTCCCGGTTTTGCGCACGCGGCGTTCGAGGGCGATGATGCCGCTCGCGGTGATCGGGGCGGCTTTGGCGGGGACGCCGCACGAGCCGGACGCGCAGCCGCCGCCGCAGCCGCCGCCCGCCGAGCCGCAGTCGCCGCAGGCCCGCGCGACGACCACCTCCGCCCCGCCGTGCGTTGCGAAACGCGTGCCTTCGTTGTCGCGGATGACGACGGTCACGGTTTCCTTGAGGTAGTTCACGTCGCTGATGACGCCGCGCTCGCCGTCCGGGGTGGTCACGGACGCGCCGAGCGGGGGCAGGCGATCCCTGGCTTCCAGGTAGGTTTCGTGCTCGTAGCGCAAGCAGCACATCAACTTGCCGCACACGCCGCTGAACTTGGACGGGTTCAGATACAGGCTCTGGTCCTTCGCCATCTTCATCGAAACGGGCGCGAAGTCGCGCAGAAACGTGGTGCAGCACAGCGGACGCCCGCACGGGCCGTAGCCGCCCAACTGCTTGGCGTGGTCGCGGCTGCCGACCTGGTGCAGGTGAACGCGCACGCGCAGTTCGCGCGCGACCTGCTTGACGAGTTCGCGGAAATCCACGCGCGTGTCGGCGATGAAGTAAAACGTGACGTGCGTTCCCTCAAACCCGGCCTCGGCCTCGACGACCTTCAAGGGCAGGCGCAGCCGGTCGGCGGTCTGTTGGCACAAAGCCAGACCGTCGTGCGCTTCCTCGTCGCGCTGCTGAACGGTTTGCAGGTCGGTCGGCGTGGCGATTCGCAGCAGGCGAAACGGCTGTTGCGCGGCATCGTGGGCGTCGTTGCCGTTCGGGTCGTTTGAAGACACGTCGCGCACGATTTTGACTTCGCCGCACTCCCAGCCGCGTTCGGTTTCGGCGACAACGCGCGCGCCGACCTCGATGGGAAAAGCGTCGGCCGGGTAGTAGTGGAGCTTGCCGAGTTTGCGGAAGGTGACGCCCGCGAGGCTCGTCGTTGGAGCGGCGGCGGAATCGTTGGGGGGCGCGGCTGTCATCGGTGCATTCCGCCTTTGTTGGCGTTCCGGTTCCGCCAGCGGCGGAACCAGCCTTCGCGCGGCATCGCGGCGGCCGTGTCGGGCGTGCCGTTGCTCACGGACTGCGAAACGACGCGCGCCTGGGCTTTTTGCAGGGACGCGGCCTCGGCGGGCGCAGACGGGACCGGTGACTGAAGCACGATCCGCGTCAGCGCGCTGGTCGCCACCAAGCCTGATAACTGGGCGCGCTCCGCGTCCGTCAACCGGGCGCGCGTCTCGTCGGGCACGGGCCGACCGTCTACAAGAGCGTCGAGGGCGCGTTGCAGCGGCTCGCTGATGAAAACCTCGTCAGTCGCCAAAACTTCCATGATTTCCCGTTCGTCGTCCGTGTTGGTTTTGTTGGTGATCGGAAGATGCGGCGCGCAGGTCGCCGAAGACTTCGGCCTCGCGCGCGCCCGCGAGCAGCGCCTTGCGCAAGCCGACCGTCGCGCGGTGCAGCAAGGATTTGATGGCCCCCTCGGTCTTGCCGAGCGCACCCGCGATCTCCTTCAGCGGCAGGTCGCCGACGTAGCGCAGCACGACCGCGTTCATCTGATCGGGGGGCAGATTGGCGACCGCGGCCCGCACGAGCGCCTGAACCTCGTGCCGCTCGGCGACGACGTGCGGGTCGGGCAGGTCGCCGGGCAAGGCATCCAGGAGCGCGCGCAAACTGTTGCCGGCCGGGGCGTCCAGCGAAACGAGCGTTGCCTGCGCCCGCGCCCGCCCCCGGTCGGCGACCAGGTTCAGGCAGATGCGCGACAGCCACGGAAACAGCGACTCGCCTTGAAACCGGTACGAGGGCAAATGGGTGATGGCCCGAATGAACGTTTCGCTGGCAATGTCCTCGGCGTCGCTCGCGCTGCCGCAGCGCAAAACGGCGAGCCGAAAAATCCGGGCGTAGTAGCGCCGGTGCAGAACGGCAAAGGCATCCCGGTCGCCCGCGAGCGTACGCTCAACAAGGTGACGGTCGCAGGGCGGGGCCGGAAGCGCGTCCGGGGGAGCGGCGGAGGGAAAAGAACTGTTGCCAGGTACGGGGGGTGCTGCGGCCACTGTCTTGCTGCCTGTGTTTGTCTCGGCCCGCCGCACAGGGAACGGCAAAGGTCGCTCGCCGCGTTCGGCGAAAACTCCTCCGAGTGTACCACGCCGGCAAAAAAGCGGTCAAGCAGACTTTGAGCAGTTTTTGAACGGTGGCCGCGCGCGCCTCGAAGTGCCTGCGTTCCCCGGCCGCCGTCGCCGCTCGGAGCGCTTGATGCGAGGGCCGGCCGCGCGTTTGCTACCAGGAATCGGTGTGGCCCCAGATGTCAGGCGGGCGGCGGCGGCGGTGGCGTCGCGTTCGCCCGTTGGATGCGTTCCTTGTCTTCCAAATGGCTCCACGCAAGATCAAACGTGATCGTGCCGCGTTCGTACAAACGCACGATTGCGTCATCCATGGTTTGAAGGCCGGCCGAACGGCCGGCCTCGATGGCGACCGAAAGGTCCGCGTGGCCGTCGGCGATCATTTGCCGCACGCGGGGCAGGGCGACGAGGATTTCGTTGGCGGGCACGCGGCCTGCGGACTGAATGCGTGGAAGCAGCCGTTGCGCGATCACGGCGGCGAGGTTGCGGGCAATCAGGCCGCGCGCCATTTCCTGCTGCGAGGGGGGAAAAGCGTCCACCAGCCGCTTCACCGCAGACGACGCGCTGCCCACGTTCAGGGTGGTGAAAACAAGGTGGCCGGTTTCGGCGAGCGTGAGCGCGAGGCTCAGGGTTTCCAAATCGCGTATCTCGCCCACCAGCACGACATCCGGGTCTTCGCGCAAAGCGGCGCGCAGGCCGGTGGGAAAATCCGTTACGTCCTGACCGACTGCGCGCTGTGTGATCAGGCTTTTCTTGGCCTCGAACTCGTATTCGATGGGGTCCTCGATGGTAACGATGCGCTCGGCCCGCGTGCGGTTGATCGTTTCGATCAGGCCGGCGCAGGTCGTCGTTTTGCCCGATCCGGACGCTCCCGTGACCACGATCAGCCCGCGCGTAATCGCGGTCAATTTGGTCAGCGTTCCGGCGGCCTCCGGGCTGAAATCCAATTCGTCAACGGCCGGCACGCGGCGCGGCACGATCCGCACCGCCCCGGCGAGGCGTCCGCGTTCGTGGAAAACGTGGAGCCGGAACGAGGCCGCGTCCCGCCGCAGGTTCATCTCCACGTCCTGCCGCTGCTGCGTCAGCATGGCGCGCAGATCGTCGGGCAGGGCGGGCAGCAGCAGGGCTTCCAGGGCGGCGGCGTCCAGGACGGGGCTGTCGCGCCGGATGAGGGTTCCGGCAACGCGGAACACGGGTGGTTCCCCGGCGACAAGGTGCAGGTCGGAGCCGTCTTTGGCGGTCAGTTCATCCAGCAGCGTGTTCAGTTCCATCGGTTTTCCTTTTCTCAAGTTCTCAAGTAAGGCGCACGGGCGGGTCGGCCGGGGATGCGTAGGGAAACAGGCGCGGCGGCGACGCGGTCGTCGGGCGGTCCCTTCGGTTGGCGAGTTCAGAGCGCAGAACGGCAACGTCGGCGCGCGCGGCCCGCAACTCGCTCCGCAATTCGGTGAGGGCGGCTTGAAGCGCAAGCAAAGCCTCGGCATCGGAGGCCGCCGGGGTGATCTGCGGGCGCAGGGTTGTCCAAACGTCGCCTTCTGTCCCTGCCGGCGGGTCCGCCGCGTTCGCCAAGCGGCCGATGGCGGCGATTTCCTGATAGGTTTGGGCGCAGAAAGAACAACCGGCAAGGTGGGCGCGCACGGCGTTTGCCGTTTCTTCGCTTAACTCGCCATCAACAAGCGCGCTCAGGTGGCGTGCGGCGACTGCTTGACAGCCGGAATCGTCGGCAACGGTCATGGCAAGGTTCCTTGAATGTCGTTCAGCCAGGGGGCGAGTTGTTTGCGCAGCGATTGAACGGCGGCATGCTTGCGCGAGGCAACGGTTCCCGGCGGGCAGCCCACCACGTCGGCGATCTCGTGGTAGCGCAAGCCTTCAAAATGACTGAGAACGAAGACTTCGCGCTGTTCAAAAGGCAAAGCGGCGAGCGCGTTCCAAACGGCTTCGTGCCGGTCACGCGCTTCGAGAATGCTTTGGGGGCTGCCGCCCGCCGGCCCCCCGGCCTCTTCCGGCGACGGATCAAACACAACGCGGGCGCGTGACCAGTCCACGCAAACGCTGCGAACGATGCGAAGCAGGAGGGACACGAGCCGGCCGCGCGCCTCGTAGCGAGTTCGGCCGCGCCACAAGCGCAAAAAAGCTTCCTGTACTACGTCGTGGGCCGTGTCCGCCTCGCCGGGCGGGAGCAGGCGGCGGGCGAAGCCGAGCAGCCGCTTCTGGTGACGGCGCACGAGAACGCCAAAAGCGTCGGCGTCGCCGGCAGCCGCCCGCGCCAGCAGGAAATCGTCGGTTGGTTCGCCGGGTTTGTTTGTCATCTGCGTGCGCCCGCTTCGGTCCGCTCCTTTCAATAGGTAAACGATAGGTAAACGATGCGGGCGCGGGTTTTCTTCGATAAGCCGCAAAAAAAGGCCGCCCTCCCGAAGAAGAGCGGCCTATCCTCGCAACACGGGCGGCGGTCAGATGCCCGATTTCGCTTTCGGCGGCTCGCCCGCGCTGCTGCCGGTGCCGCCGCTGATGAGCAGCGTGGGGCGGTCCGTTTTGTTCGCGCCGGCCCGCCACAGCCCGGTGACTTCCACCCGCTGGCCGCTTCGGGCGGCAAGGCTTTTGAACGCGGCCATGTTCGCCTCTTGCTCGGCCGCCTTTTTTGACGGCGCGGGGGCGAGCGCGAACGTTTGCGGGCCGGGTTTCACGTCGTCGAGCGTGAGAAACAGCCGGTCGCCTTCTTTGGTGAGCGCGCCCGCGGCGGACAGCCGCACGTCGCTGGTGCGGGCCTGGTAGCCGGCAGCGGCGATCTGGCGGAAAATAACCGGCGGTTCGACGAACGCGCCGGGCCGGAGTGTGATGTTCACCACGCCCGCCTTGCCCACGGTGAGTTGTGTCTTGGTGACGCCGTCCAGGCGTCGCAGCCCCTTGTCGAGGCTGAACGCTCAGGTGGGGCACGTCACGCCGTTGACGCCGACGGACAGGTTTTTCACGTCCGCGCGCGCGGACAGAACGGCGAAGGCGATGGCAAGGGCAAGCAGGGGCACGCCCGAAGCGGCGCGGCGCGTTGGGATTTTCATGGTTTGTCTTCCTTGAGTTTTTGTGGTCAAAGCAACGCCTCGAAGCCGGCGCGGAACTCCGTGCCCGCTCCGAGTTGCGTGCCGTTGAAGTGGCGGTAAACGGGAACGAGAAAGCCGATTCGGCCCTGGTACTGCCCTTTGGTGGCGATCAGGGTGGCCTGGAGGCCGGCGGTTTCGCCGCCGCTGTCGTCGTCTTCCGTTGGGCGGGAAACATGGTCGCGGCCAACGATTTGGACATGGGGACCGGCGGCGATAATAATTCCCAGGTCCTGCGGCCGGGTCGCGCGCTTGGCCCAGTAGCCGTAGTTGGCGTCCAGTTCCAGTTCGTCGCCCTTGCGGTCGGCGCGGCCGAAAAGGTCGCGCTGGTAGTGCGCGCTGACCCAGAGCGTGTCCTGAAGCCGTTCGTAGTCAAAGGCCCAGCCGAGCGCCAGCCCGACGTTCCCGCTGCCGGGCTGTTCGGACGGCATCAGGCGCGTGCCGTCCGGGTTCCGTCCGTCGTGTTCGCCCGTGGGCAGTTGAACGCCGACGAGGTAACTGAACTGCTTTTTGAAGTCCGTCCCGAACTCGGCCCGGTAGCGATTTTTGATGCTCAAAACCGCGTCGCCCAGGCCGCTCGTGCGTGTTTCCCGGAGCGCGCCGTCCACGCGCCGCGTCGCGGTGACGACAGCGGCGGGAATTTCGAGGCGAATATTGCGCGACGTGTCGAGCGCGTATTGAAGCGACAGGCTGGTTTCCTGACGTGAAAGGCGCAGCCCGTCGCCGTTGTCCACGCGCAAGCCGCCGCGGAACAGCCCGTTGCTGTCGGTCAGCGCAAAGCGCACTTCGGGGTGGATGACGCCGAACGCGAACGTTTGCGGCGTTTCGCCCCACAACGGCTCGTGCGCCCGCGCCCCGGACGCGCTCAACGTGCCAGCCGCAAAAAGGCCGGCGAGCACGAAGCCGCCTTGCCGCCAGATGCGTCTCACCGGCCCGCCCCCTTTCTCGGCCCGGCGGCGAGCAGGGCGCGGATGCGGGCTTCGAGGTTTTTTTCGTCGCCCTTCAGGTAGCCGGTTTCGACGTGGGCGATGCGGCCGGCCCGGTCAATCAGCACGGTCGTCGGGTGCGCCTCGATCTGGTAAATGCGCTGCCCGATCTTTTCGCCAGGGTCGGTTACGACGGGGTAGGTGACTCCCGATTGCCGCAGCGCGTTCCGCAGCGCGCCGTTTGTCGGATTCATCTGCGTCACGCCGACAACGATCAGGCCGTTTTTGGCGTACTTGCGGCTCAAACGCTGCAAGTGCGGCATCTGCAAGCGGCAGGGCGGGCAGGCGACGGCCCAGAAGTCGAGCAGTACGACTTTTCTCCGCAGGTCGGTGAGGCGTAGGGCTTTGCCCGCCGTGGTTTGCGCCGCGAAGTCGGGGGCCGGACTGCCGGGCGCGGGCGCGTCGGCGCGCGCCATTGGGGGAAATGCGAACGTTGCAAACGTCGCGGCAAGCAAGGCGAGCGTTGCCCATTGACGCCAAGAGTTCATGGTTGTCTCCTTTGGTCAAACGCGCCCCCGGCCCGCGGGGTAAGCGAGCCGGGAACGCGCAAACGGGTTACTTTTGCGCGCAGCAGCCGACGCAACAACCTGCGGACGCGGCGCAGCAAGCCCCGCCGGACGCGGCGCAGCACGAGGAGCCGGCCGCGCAGCAGCAGGAAGTCGCCGAGGCCGTTGGGGCGGCAAGCGAGGAGGCGAGCACGGTCCGCTTGCCGACGGTTACGGGGTAGTCACGGCGCACCGTGGCGGGCCGGACGCCCGGAACCGCACAGCAGGGGGCCGCGCAACAGGGCGCGGTGCAGCACACGGTAACCGGAGCGCGGTCCGCACGCACGGCGGCGGGAACCGAGGAGACGAGAACGGTCACGGCGAAGGCGGCAACGGCCGCGAAACGAAGGAAAGACATTTTGTTTTCTCCTGACGGGAGGGTGAGGCGGCGCGCACACACAAATTGTGTGGCGGCGCGGCGCGAGGCGACGAGGAAAGTCGTGTCAGGAAAAAACAGGCGGGGCGCGGGGAGCCGAGGCGCGGGGCGGGGGAGCGCGCGGAAGTCGCAAGCGGCGCGCGGGCACGGCCGGAAGGGTTGCTTCCAGCGAGGACGCAAAAAAGCGCGGCGGGGCAGGCGCCCAGGCGAGCGCGATGAGCGGAGCGGCGGGCGAAACCGTCGCGGGCGGGGCGGGCCGCTCCGGCGAAGAAATCAGTTTGCAGCAACTGGGGCGAGAAAGTGTCCAGCCCGCGCGCAGTCCCGCGCCGTCCATCCTGTTCGAGGCGGCCACCGTCGGCGTGACGGCGCAGCAGGAATGGGGACGGACTACTTCGCGGGCAGCAGCCGAGGCGCGCTTGGCAACGACCACGGGTGTCATCGGGCGGCCGGTGAAGCGGCAAACGAGGCGCGCGGCCGGGGCGGCGGGAATGGTGAAAATTCCCAGCAGTAAACAAAGCCCCGTGACCAGTGCGGTCGCTCGTTGTCGTCGTGCCATCGGTTCTATGTTACCGCTACTTTGTTTTCGTGGGCGCACGTTCCCTGCGCGGCGAAAACCCGTATTGTGCGCGTCAGGCGGCGGCGGCCGTGAGCAGGCGGGCGCGCTCGGTTTCGCTCAGGTCGCCCACGGTCTTGAACTGTTCCTGGTACAGGTCGCGGTAAATGCCGGGCCGGTTCACCAGTTCCCCATGCGTGCCGCTGTCCACGACCCGGCCCTCGCTCATGACGAGAATGCGGTCTGCGCCCGTAATGGTGGAAAGCCGGTGGGCGATGACGAAGTTGGTGCGACCGCGCATCAGGTCGGCAAGCGCGGCCTGAACGTTCGCCTCGGTGTGCGAATCGAGCGCGCTGGTTGCGTCGTCGAGGATAAGAATACGTGGGTCGGTCAAAATGGCGCGCGCGATTGCCATGCGCTGCTTCTGCCCGCCCGACAACTTGATGCCGTCCTCGCCGATCTTGGTTTCGTAGCCGTCGGGCAGGCTCAGGATGAATTCGTGCAGGTCGGCGGATTTCGACGCGGCGATGACCTGCGCGTCGGTGGCGTCCTTTTTGCCGTAGCGGATGTTTTCCTTGAGGCTGACGGAAAAAAGGATCGTTTCCTGTGCGACCGTGCCGATGTGGCGGCGCATGGTTTCGAGGCGCACGTTGCGAACGTCGTGGCCGTCCACCAGGACCCGGCCGCCGGTCACGTCGTAAAAGCGCGCGAGCAGATTGACCACGCTCGTCTTGCCGGCCCCGCTCGGCCCCACGATGGCGATGGTTTCGCCGGGATTGACGTGGAACGAAACGTCGTGCAAAACTGGCTGCTCCGTATCGTAGCCGAACGTGACGTGCTGGAACTCGACCTCGCCGCGCACGGTCGGCAGGTGAACCGAATTCGGCGCGTCAATGATTTCAGGCCGGGTGTCGAGCGTCTCGAAAACGCGGTCAACGGCGGCGATGGCCCACTGCACCTGCACGTTGAAGTCCACCAGGCGAACGGCCGGTTCGTACAGGTAGGCGAGATAGCCGTAAAAGGCGAGCAGTTCGCCGGCCGTCAGGTTCCGGCGCAGCACGAGCGAGCCGCCGTACCAGAGCAGCGCGGCCGTGCCCAGCATCCGGATGACCTGGCTGGTCGCGCCCAGAAATCGGTTCAGTTTGGTCTGGGTCATGCCCAGATCAAAGTTGTCCCGGACCGTTTGCAAAAAATAGTCCGTCTCGTAGTTTTCGCGCACAAACGCCTTGACGACGCTGATGGCGGCCAGTTTTTCGGTCAGCGTGCCGATCATCTTTTCGCGCCGCTCGCGCAGTTCCACCGAGACTTCCCGAATCTTTCCGAGCAGCAGTTTGTAGTTGACGACGTACAGGGGCAAAATCACGAGCGCGAGGACGGCCAGCCGCCATTCCAAATACAGCAGCCAGCCGATGACGATGAAAACCGTGGCGAGGTCGGTGATGAAGTTGACGAAACCCTGCGTGAGCGCGTACTGGATCACGTCAATGTCGGAGGTCAGGCGGGCCATGATCTTGCCCGGCTGACGCCCGTCATAGTAGGCGAGCGACAGCCGCTGAAGGTGCCGGTACGACTGGAAGCGCAAGTCAAAAACAACGCGCTGTCCCAGCCAGCCGATCAGCGCGTTCAGCGTGTACGAGACCGCTGCGCGCAAAAGGTACAGCCCGATGATGCCCGCGAAGACGAGCATCAGCATACGCCGCGCGGCCTCCACATCAGCCATCGCGCCCGATTGCACTCCCTTTCGACCGAGCGGAATAATAACGTCCACGACCTGTTTTTGCAGCAGTGGCATCGGAATCGCCGACAGCGTGACCCCGAACATTAACACGACCGCAAAGGCGACGCGGAACCGGTACGGTCGCAGATAAAGCAGCAGGCGCTTGAAGTTATCCATCAGTTTTCGGGGTGGGGGCCGCCGCCCTGCAGTGCGTCGAGTTCGGCGCGGAGCCGGGCGATCTCGGCCTCGGCGCGAGTGGCACGCTGGGCCTCGGCGTTTGCCCGCGCCGCCTCATCCTGTACCCGCGCCGCTAACTCCGCCGAGGTCGGCAGCGGCTCGCCTTTTTGCGGGTCGAACAGACGCAGGCGTTCGCCTTCGATAAGAATGTCGAGATTTAGTTGTTCGCTGTGCAGGCGCTCGTCGGCTAGTTCGAGGCGCGCATAGCGCTCGTCCGGTCCGAGGCGATAGCCCTGAAGGCGGGGGCGCAAGTAATCGCCGGTCGGGTCGAACAGGAAGTATTCGGGCACCACCAGCCTTTGTTCGTATCGCTCGAACTTGGTGACGAGGTCCTCGTTTTTGGTCGAGCGGGACGTAATCTCGAAGACGACACTGGGTAGGCGGGCGCCCTCCTGCCACGCGAAGTACGAGTCGCGTTGCCGCATCGGCGTATCGAAGACGACGTAGGCGTCGGGCGAAATACGCGCGCGCGGGTTGCCTTCTTCATAGTAAATAAAGTTGTTGCCCGACACGTACACGTCGGAGCGGTCGGCGAAGTAAAGCAAAAGCGCGGTCTTGACGTACATCATGACGTCAACGTGTTTGTCGGTTTCGCCCATTGGTTTTCCGTCCGAGGAAGGGTAGTGAACGCGGCGCGGGCGTGACGAACTGCCGCTGCCGGGCTTTGCTGCGATTGTCATGCTCGTTCTTTCAAGCGCATGGGCGGTTCAGGCGGCCACGGCTTCCAGTTCGGCGCGGAACTGTTCGGTGTACAGCCGGGCGTACCGGCCGCCGCGTTCGAGCAGTTCGGCGTGGCTGCCCATCTCGACGATCTCGCCCTTGTCCATGACCACGATCTTGTCGGCCTTGACGATGGTGCTCAGGCGGTGGGCGATGACGAAACTGGTTCGGCCCTTCATCAGCGTGTCGAGCGCGTCCTGGATGAGCGATTCGGTTTCGGAATCGAGGCTGCTGGTCGCCTCGTCCAGGACAAGAATACGCGGGTCGGCGAGGAGGGCGCGGGCGATGGCGAGGCGCTGCTTTTCGCCGACGGAAAACTTCGTGCCCTCCTCGCCGATGCGTGTTTCGTAGCCGTCGGGAAGGGCCTCGATGACGTGGTGGAGGTTCGCGGCCCGCGCCGCCGCCACGATCTCCTCGTCGGTCGCGTCGAGGCGGCCGTAGCGCAAATTTTCCTTTACCGTCGTGTGGAACAGGATGCTTTCCTGCAACACGACGCCGATCTGCTCGCGCAGGCTTTCGAGGTTGACGCTCCGAATGTCGCGGCCGTCAACGGTCAGGCTGCCCTTGGTCACGTCGTAGTGGCGGCTGAGCAGGCTGATCATGGTCGTTTTGCCCGACCCGCTGCCGCCCACAAAGGCGATCATCTGGCCCGGCTCGATGGAAAGATTGATGTCCTTGAGCACGAACTGCTCCGGCTCGTAGGCGAACCAGACGTTTTTGTAGCGGATGTGTCCCTGAATGGGCGGCAAGGCGGTCGCGGCCGGGTCGCCGGTGACGAGCGGGGTGGTGTCGAGCAGATCGAAGATGCGCCGCAGGCCGGCCTGCGTGCGCGCGATCTGATCATTGAGTTGGATCAGGCGCACGGTCGGCTGGTACAGATAAACCGTGGCGAGCAGCAAAAAGGCGACCAGATCGCCCACGCTGAGGCGGCCCTCGATGACGAAACTGCCGCCCATGCACAAAACGAGGGCCGTGCCGACCGCGCTGATGATCTCGGCCCGCGCCCAAAGCCCGGTGCCCATCTTGCTCTGCTTGACGTTCAGGTTCAGGTTGTCGCGGTTCAGACTGGTGTAGGTGCGCACCTCGGAACGCTCCTGCGCATAACTTTTCACCACCTGAACGCCGGCCAGTTTTTCCTGAAGGTCGGACAAAATCACGCCCCGCAGTTCGGAAATCTTGGACGCGTTTTCCGACAGCCGCTGTTTCGACACGGCGAAGTTGACGACGTAAACCGGATACACGGACAGGGCGAGCAGGGCGAGCCGCCAGTCCGAGCGAAAGATTAAAAAAAGTACGCCGACGAGGGTCACGCCGTCCTGAATGATCGTCACGAAGCCCGACGTGAGCAGCTGGTTGACCTGGCCCACGTCGTTGACGATGGTGGAAACCAGTTTGCCGGTCTGCGCCTTTTCAAAGTAGCCCTGCGACAGCGTTTGCAGGTGGGCGTAGAGTTTGCGCCGCATGTCGAGCATGAAGCGCTGGCCCAGAAACGTGACCGTGACGCTCATGGTGTAGCCGATGGCGGCGGAGGCGGCCGAAACCGCCAGCAGTTCGCCGAAAATCAGGGGGAGCGCGACCGGACGGCTTTCGACCAGATCGTTGAACAGCCGGCCGATGAGTCGGGGAATCTGGAGGGCGAGGATGGCGCTGACGACGGTCAGAACGCCGACGAAGAGCATGGTCTTCGCGTAGGATCGCAGTTCGCGCACGAACCGCGCAAGGAGTTGCACCAGGAGGCTCCTTCAGGGGGAGGGGGCGCGCTCCGCACATCACGGCGGGCGGGGCGTCGCTTTCGGCCTAAAAGTATACCACGGCAGTTTTGGCAGTTTTGGCAGTTTTGGCGGATGAACTGGAACCAAACGCCTCAGTAGTTGGGCCAGATACCGGGCGTGGCGAGTTCGACCAGATTGTTGTCCGGGTCGCGGAAGTAAAGGCTCGTGCCGCCGCGCGGCGGGTGAACCACGCTTTCGACGGCAACGCCGTGCTCGCTCAGGCGCGCACGCCAAAGGTCGAGTTGTTCGGCGGGAATGGCGAAGGCGAGGTGAATTTGGCCGTGGCCGCCGTGGGGCGGGATGATTTCGCCGTTTGGCGTCGGGTTCGGCTGGTTCGACGCCCCTTCGACGAACAACACGAGTACGTGGCCGGGCGACACCGCCATGCCCTGAAAACGCTCGTCGCCGTCCATCTTCTCGAAGCCAAGCACGGTTTCGTAGAAGCGGGCGGCGCGTTGCAGGTCCGCGACGTACAAACAGGTTTCCAAAATGCCGGTGATAGTGACTGCTGCGGGCATAACGTTCTTTCTGCTTCAGGTTTCGTTTTCAATGAGACGGCGCAGGGCTTCGAGTTCGAGAACGTGGTTGCGATCCTTGAGACGGTTCGCGGCGCGCTTCATGGCGATGAGATCATCAATCGAGGCGACGCGGGCGGGCAGCCCGTCCAGGTCCATGACGAGGGAACGCGTCCACAAGTCCTCGAAGGGGTTCACGCCCGCTACCTCGCCCAGCAGGTCGAAGTCGCCCAGGTCGGTTTCCAGCGTCAGGTTCAGCGTATTTCGGAAGGTACGAACGTCCAGCACGAAGGGCCGGTCGGCGGGCACGCCGCGCAGATGCGGCCGGTGCTCGGACAAAGCCTGTACGAGCGCCGCGTAGTTTTCCGGGTCGCGTGCGTAACTCACGTCCACGTCGTCCGTGATGTACGACGAACCATGCAGACGCATGGCGACGCCGCCGATCAGCACGTAGCGAACGTTGGCATCATTCAGCATCTGAACGACTGCGCGAAAATCAATGCCTGGTTCCGGCATGGCGGCGCACCTTTGGGAATGAATTCACGGCTTGCTGAAGCCGCTCAAGACGCTGGGCGGGCGTGAGGCGCAGGTTGCGGCGCAGGAGGGACAGGTCTATGCCGTTCTCGTCCTGGTCGCCGTAGCCGCGCGTGTATTGCTGGAACGTCGCCCACTGTTCGGGCGTCCAGCCGGGCGGCGGGGCGTCGCTTGGCGCATCGTCGGGGTTCACTTCGACGGTGGGCGGGGTTTCGTCGCGTGTGTCCAATGGGGTCTCCGCCTGATTGTACCTGCGCGCGAAAACCGCGAACGAAACGGCCCCGTTCCCACCAACCGTGTGTGATGGAGAACGGAGCCGTTTTCTTTTCAGGGACGGGCGGCGCGGGCGGGCTACGGGGCCATCTTGGAAACGGCTTCGCTCCACGGCCCTTGCCCGGCCGCGCCCACGGCGGACATTCGGAAAAAGTAACGCTGCCCGCTGGTCAGGCCGCGCACGCTCATCTTGCTTTGCGTGGCCGCGCCCGCCGCCACTGCAACAAAGGCGATTGCAGTCACAAGCACCGCCAGTGTGCAATCGCCCCCGGCGTCCCGCCCGCCGCTACACGGGCCGACACGCCGCCTTACGACGCCCGACTTCACCGGCCCGAAGCAGAAAGGCAGTAGTAGAGAGCTAGCGGCTGCATTCGGGTCCGGTGCAAGGAATTGTTGGGCTGCTTGTCTCTGCTGTTTTGCCCCGCCCTTGCCGCCCCTTCCACGCCTGTCTTCCTCAGGGCAGCCATGTAAAACTCGCGAGGATGCGCGCCAACGGCATAAGTGCGCACGATGCCCTTCTTGTCGATGAAAAGCGTCGTCGGGATTCCGGTCACACCGTAGAGTTTGGTGGCGATGGAAGCCGCCTCTTTCTTGCCCGCCGGGTCCATCAGCACCGGCATCGTATACTGCGGGTTAGCCTTCAGAAACGCGGCGCAATCGGCGGGCGTGTCCCAGGTGTCCACCACCAAGACCACAACGCCTTTACTGGCGTACTTACGGTGTATCTCCTGGATGGCAGGCATGATGTACTTGCAGGGACCACACCAACTGGCCCAGAAGTCTACGACGACGGTTTTCCCCCGGAGCGATGACAACGAGATGCTTTTGCCGTTGCGGTCCTTGCACGTGAAGTTGGGGGCAGGCTTGCCTTCGTACCGGGCGATCCTGGCTTGTACCGCCGCCTCCGCCACCCTGTCCGCGTAAGGGTTCGTGAATTCGGCCACCAACTTTGCCTGTGACGGGGGCAGGTAAACGAAAAGCGAAGCATCCACCGGCTGGTTGATTCTGACTTCCTCGAAGGTTTCTACGATCGAGATACCATCTTTGGATTCCGACTTCACCTCGTCGAGAAGGTGCGTCCGGGCGTCGAAGCGCAGGATCAGCGTCGTATCGCCACTGGTGGCCCTGAGCGTCTGGCACTCCTTTCCGTCCACTATTTGGGAAGCTCCGCGCTTCAGTAGCATCAATCTCGCGTTGAGGACCGGGTCCGCCAGCGCGTTGCCTTGCAGCATCAACGCGACGAGTTGAGAGCCTACCAGCTCAATCTTTACGTCACGCACCAGATCAAGCTGCTTGTAGTCAGCCGGAGCAGGCGTCCTGGTGTACTCCGATGTTTCTCGGCGGAAGTGGATGAACTCACTGCCGTTGCTAACCGCTGCGTCGAGTTCCGGCCTTTCGATGTCAACTTTGTAGCAGAACCTGTTAGGACGTTCCAGGGCCAGCATAGCCAGGAATGACCGGTTCTGTATAGGCGGCCTTGGCGCTCCCTCCTTAGCCGGCCACACGTTGGCGAGTTTCTCGGTGTGCTGATAGGACTGGAGGCGACTATAGACCTTGGTGGCTGCTATCAGAACGGCTCGCGCCTCAGGGTCCATTTTGAGCGCCGGTTCCTGCGCGTGGAGATTAGCAGCCACCCCAAGCAGTGCTGCAAGCGACGCGAAGCGCGCGGCACACTGAGCAAACAGGTTCATGGTCGTTTTCTCCTTGTCAGACGGGAAGCCAAGCGCATCGGGTGAATGCACGCAGCCCAACATGGTATTAGGCAGAAACTTTCTGTATAGCACCCCCTGAGGCCGTGCTATACAGAAATCCATTCAGCACCCCGGCGGCCGGGGACGCGGCTGGATTGCGGCGCTTGCCCGGATCGTGGGGCCATTATACCGTGCGAATCACAGGCGGCAAGGCGGCGTTCGGCGCGGGGCGCAAGGGCGGGCAGGAAGCCGTTTGCATCGTCGCCCGCCATTGCTTTATTACTGGGCAACCTGACGGCACTCTTGACACGCTGGCTTGAGCGGCTGTGAACCCGGCACTGCTTTGCTCTATAATGAGCCGGAGGTTCTCGCCGTTGTCCACTTCCGCTGCCGCCGCGCTTCGCCGCCGGTTCGCGCTCCCCACCTTTTTCTTCCTCGTCGCTCTCCTTGTCTGCCTTGCCGCCTTGCCGCCTGCGGCGTGGTCGGCCCCCAAAACCAAACTGGTCGTGTGGGGGCTGGCGTCCGGCAAGGAAACCGCGGGCCTTGATGCGGCCGTCGCCGAGTTCATGCGGCAAAACCCCGACATCGAGGTGAGCCGCTTTTCGATGGGCGCGGGCGACATGAACCCCCAGAAACTCATGACCAGCATCGTCGGGGGCGTGCCGCCCGACGTGATCGCCCAGGACCGCTTTACGGTCGGCGACTGGGCCAGCCGCGACACCTTTTTGCCGCTTGACGATTTTTTGCAGAGCGAAAAGGGACCGGACGCGGTTCGCAAGGAAAATTACTACCCGGCCGCGTGGAAAGAGGCGGTTTACAAGGGGCGCGTGTACGCCATCCCGACCGGGATTGACTCGCGCCTGCTGATGTGGAACCGGAAGTTATTTAAGGAGGCCGGGCTGGACCCGGACCGGCCGCCGCGAACGTGGGACGAACTTCTGGACTATTCCAAGAAACTGACCAAGAAGAACGCGGACGGCACGTTCGAGCGTATCGGTTTTATTCCTAACTACGGCAATTCGTGGCTGTACCTGTATTCCTGGCAGAACGGCGGCGAGTTCATGTCGCCGGACGGCCGGACGTGCATCATGAACAACCCGTACAGCGTCGGCGCTTTGAAGTACATGGTGGACGTTTACGATGCGCTGGGCGGCATGAACGCGATCAACATCTTCCAAACCGGCTTCCAGACCAACGAACAGGACCCGTTCTTTACGGGCAAGATCGGCATGGTCATCCACGGTTCGTGGATGGTGGGCAACATCGCGCGCTACGCGCCGGCCCTGGATTTCGCCGTCGCGCCCGCGCCCGTGCCGGCCGAACGGCTTAAAGGCGAGGGGCGATTCAAGGGACAGAACCCGTTCGTGACCTGGGTCGGCGGCTACTCGTTTGCCGTCCCGCGCGGCTCCACGCACCCGCGCGAGGCGTGGCGTTTTATCAAATGGATGGTCAGCCCCGAACGCTACGTGATCGAAAGCCGGGCGCAAAAGGCGTACAACGAGAGCGTGGGCCGGCCGTTCGTGTTCACCATCACGGCGAACCGCAAGATCAACGAGCAACTCCTCCAACTCTTTCCGCTCGACAGCCCGCGCCTCGCCGCCGCCCAAAAGGCCTACGTGGATATTTTGCCGGTCGCCAAGTTCCGCCCGGTCACGTTCGTGGGGCAAAAATTATGGGACGCGCACGTTCGCGCCTTCGAGCGCGCGACCGGCCACGCGCAAACGCCGCAGGCCGCCCTCGACGAGCAGCGCGTTCTGGTCCAGAAGGAGTTGGATAAAGCCTTCGCCAGCGAAAAACTGCCCCGGTTCTCGTTCGCCGGTCCGGGCGCGGTCATCGGCCTGCTGCTCGCTTCCGGCCTCGCCATCGGTTTCCTGCGCGGGCGAAAGATCGTGGGACGCTCGCGGCAGGCGAGGGGAGAAGCCGTCGCGGGCTACCTGATGGCCGGCCCGTGGATTCTGGGCTTTTTGCTGCTGACCGCCGGCCCGATCCTCGCCTCGATCTTGTTCGCGTTCTGCGACTACGACGTGCTGCACGCCCCGCGCTACATCGGCGCGTCGAACTTCCAGACCCTGTTCACCGACGACCGCGAACTCATCACAAAAGCCCTGTTCAACGTCGGCTACCTGGCGGCCATCGGCATCCCGCTCGGCATGGCGACCGGGCTTGCCATCGCCATGCTGCTCAACACCAACGTCAAGGGCATGTCCTATTACCGGACCGCGTTTTATATCCCCAGCATCGTGCCGGGCGTCGCGTCCGCCGTGCTGTGGGCGTGGCTCTTAGCGGGCGATCCGAGCAAGGGCCTGCTGAACGCCGTGTGGAAGTCCACGCTGACCGACTGGTTCGGCCTGACGCCGCCGGGCTGGTTCGGGGTGGCCGAATGGGCCAAGCCGGGCTTGATCTTTCAAGGCTTGTGGGGCGCGGGCGGCGGCATGATCTTGTGGCTGGCCGGTTTGCAGTCGGTCCCGTCGAATTTGTACGAGGCCGCGCAGATTGACGGCGCGCGCGGCTGGAAACAGTTCCGCCACGTCACGCTGCCCATGTTGTCGCCCTACATCTTCTTCCAACTCATCATGGGCACCATCGCGGCCTTGCAGGAGTTCGACCGCGTCTACATTCTGGGCGGCGGGACGGGCGGCACCGGCCCGCTTGACTCCCTTTTAGTGCCCGTCCTTTACCTGTTCAACAACGCCTTCCGGTACTTCAAGATGGGCTACGCGAGCGCGATTGCCTGGGTGATCTTCCTCATCATCCTCGCCCTCACGCTGCTCCAATGGCAGGGCCAGAAGTACTGGGTCCACTACGAGACGGACAAGAAGTAACCGGTTGCGGGCGAGGCATGCCTCGCCCTCTCCGTCTCACCGTTCGAGATTATGGAACTGCTCCACTTTAGCGAGGACCCGACCATCGCTCGGTTCGCGCCACGCCCGCACCCGCACCAACCGGACAAGCTGCCGTGCGTCTGGGCGATTGACGCCGAACACGCTTTTTTGTACTTTTTCCCGCGCGACTGCCCCCGCGCGACTTTCTGGGCCACTCCAACCAGTACACCCGGCGACATTGACCGTTTTCTGGGCCAGACGAGCGCGCGGGCCGTGGCCGCCATCGAGGGCGCATGGCTGGAGCGGATGCAAATGACCCGATTGTTCGTCTACAAAATGCCCGCCGAGAGGTTCGAGCCGCTGCACGACGCCGGAATGTACATAGCGCGCGAAACCGTCACGCCATTGTCGGTCGAGCCAGTCAGTGACCTGATGGCCCGGCTGCGCGACGCGAACGTCGAACTGCGAATTGCGCCCAATTTGTGGCCGCTGTGGAATGCCGTGATTACCTCGTCGCTGCACTTTTCCGGCATTCGTCTGCGCAACGCACAACCCGAACGGGCAGGGGAGGCAGCCGACAAATGACGATTGCTGTCCGGCCGGTCCGTACGTCCGCCAAGGCGATCCTCGTCCACGACGGGCGGCTGCTCGTCGTCGAAAAGCGCGACGCGGGCGGCGTATTTTACACTTTGCCGGGCGGCGGTCAGGAGCCGGGTGAAAACCTGCATGACGCCTTGCGCCGCGAGTGCTGGGAGGAAGTCGGGGCCAAAGTGACTGTTGGCGCGCTCCGGTTCGTGCGCGACTACATCTCGCGCAACCACGAGTTCGCGGACGCCGACCCTGACTTTCATCAGGTCGAGTTCCTGTTCGCCTGCGAGGCCGCCGACCCGGCCGGTGCGAGCGTGGGCGCGGTCCCCGACGACGGCCAAACCGGCATTGCCTGGCTGCCCCTCGACCAGCTGAACGCGTTTCGCCTGTACCCGGCCGTGCTGAAGACCCTGCTTGCTTCAAGCGGCCCGCAACACGCCTCGCCCGTTTACCTGGGCGACGTGAACTAAAAAACCTTGCCGACTCGACGACGGAAACTAACTCACCCATGACTGCTTTTGCCTGGCTCATCGCTATCGTGCTGTCCACTGTCGCGGCGGGCTACGTGCTTGCCGCGATTGTTGCCGCCGTGCGCGCGCTTCAGCCGCAACTCGCGGCCGTGGCGGGAACCGTCGGCGTCGTTTTCGTGGGCGTGTTGTTCGGCGTCAAGAACCCGTTCGTGGTTGCGGTCGTCTCGGTCGCTTCCGGGCTGGTGGGCGTGACGCTGCTGCGGCGGCTGACGCGCAACGCTTCGCACGCCGGCCAGACGCTCAAACTGTCGGCCGCCCACCTCGCCCTCCTTGCCGGCTCGTTTTTGTTCCTCATCCCGTTCGCGTGGCTGGTGTCCACCAGCCTCAAGCCGGACGACGAGATGGCTGTGTTCCCGCCCGTCTGGATTCCCACCCAGCAGGTCACGATGCCAACGCTGAAAAACGCGGACAACAAGCCCGCCGGCCTGTCGTGGTACTCGGCTGGCGGGGCGGCGCTCGCCGCCAACGGAGCAGGAAGGCAAAAAGTGGCCGAGGTCGCCAACCTGCCGTCGGGCCGCATCGAGGTTGTGGCGCTGTCGCCGGCTCAGGTGAATGGCAAAACGTTCGCCCAAACGCGCTTCGAGGCGGGCCGCGACGAACTGACCAAGATTCGCAAAGTGGACCCGCGCTGGGAAAACTACCCCGAAGCCCTCGCATACCTGCCGTCCGATACGCTGCGCGGCCTGCGCTTTCTGGGCAACACACTGACGATCACGATTTTGACGGTCATCGGAACGCTGCTCTCGTCCTCGCTCGTCGCCTACTCATTCGCGCGACTGCACTGGCCCGGCAAAAATTTGCTCTTCGTCGTGCTGCTTGCCACGATGATGATTCCCGGCGCGATCACGCTCATGCCTCAGTTCCTGATTTTTCGGAGCCTGGGCTGGATTGACACGCTGCGCCCGCTGTGGGTGCCCGCCTTTTTCGGCTCGGCCTTCAACATCTTTTTGCTGCGCCAGTTTTTCCTGTCCATCCCGACTGAACTCGAAGACGCGGCAAAGATAGACGGCTGCGGCCCATTTGCGATTTACTGGCGCGTCATGCTGCCGCTCGTCAAGCCCGCGCTCGCGGCGATTGCCATCATGGGCACGCTGGGCGCGTGGAACAACTTCCAGGGACCGCTCATCTACCTCTCGTCGCCCGAAAAAATGCCCGTCGCCTACGCGCTGCAACTCTACCAAACCCAGCACACGGGCGAGCCGGGCCTGCTGATGGCCGCCTCCACGCTCGTTGTGCTGCCCATCATCGTTCTCTTCTTTTTCACCCAGCGCTACTTCATCCAGGGCGTCTCCCTGACCGGTCTGGGAGGAAGATAGTAGCCCTTGCGGACTTCGGGAGCCGGTGCTATAATTCGGGGCGTCGCATGGGGAATTAGCTCAGCTGGGAGAGCGCTTCAATGGCATTGAAGAGGTCAGCGGTTCGATCCCGCTATTCTCCACTTCCCCGTTATTTAAGAGCACCGGCACCCGCGCCGGTGCTCTTGGCGTTTGTGGCCCGCGCCGGCCTTAGACTGCAATTCTCATCGTGGCAAAGTCGCATCAGGTCGCTCTTTTCTGGTTCCGCCGCGCCGTTCGGCTCGACGACAACCGCGCGCTGCTTGCCGCCCTCGACGCGGCCGAAACGGTCGTCCCCGTTTTCGTGCTTGACCCGACGATCCTGACGCACCCGACGACCGGGCCGGCGCGCACCCGCTTCTTGTTCGAGTCCCTTGCCGACGTGGATGACTCGTTGCGCGTGAAGGGCAGCCGCCTGGTCGTTCGCCACGGTAAGCCGGTCGAGCAGTTGGAGCGGCTGGCCCAGGAAACGGGCGCGACCGCGCTGTTTTTCGGCCGTGATTACGAACCGTATTCGCGCGAGCGGGACCGTGCCGTGACGGACGCGATGAAAGCGCACGGCGTGGCGGTCGGGACGGAAAACGACCACCTGCTCGCCGAACCAGGCGAAGTGCTGGCGAAGGGCGGCGCGAACTACACCGTTTTCACGCCCTACAAGCGCGTGTGGTTCGAGCGGCCTGTGGACGAGCCGCGCGCCGCGCCCGAACGTTTCCCGGCCGTGCCAAACGACGTTGCAAGCGAGAACCTTCCGACCGACCCGAACAACGAAGGTGTGACGCTTCCGCCGAGCGGCCAGACGCCGCGCGTCACGGGCGGCGAGGCGGAAGCGCGGCGCTGGCTCGACACGTTCCTTGATGACTGCGCGCGCGATTACAAAGCCGAGCGCGATTTTCCCGCGCACGAAGGCACGTCGCGGCTGTCGGCTTATTTGCGGATGGGTGTGCTGTCGCCGCGACGGGCGGTCAGCGACGTGCGCAAGCGGCGCGCGGGCCTTGGCCCGGCGGGGCAGGTAAGCGTTGACGCTTGGCTGAGCGAACTTGCGTGGCGCGACTTTTATTATCAAATTTTGTGGTACTACCCGCACGTTGCCGGGGGCGCGTTCCGGCCCGCTTTCAACGACATCGAATGGGAAAACGACGAAACGCTGTTTCAAGCGTGGTGCGAAGGGCGCACCGGCTATCCGTTCGTGGATGCCGGCCAGCGCCAGATGAACGCGGAAGCCTGGATGCATAACCGGGCGCGCATGGTGACGGCCTCGTTCCTTACCAAGGATTTGTTGATTGATTGGCGCAAGGGCGAACGTTATTTCATGCAAAAGTTGATTGACGGGGACCTTGCCTCCAACAACGGCGGCTGGCAGTGGGCGGCCGGGACCGGCACGGATGCGCAGCCGTTTTTCCGCATCTTCAATCCGGTCACGCAGGGCGAAAAGTTCGACCCGAACGGCGACTACGTGCGCCGCTACGTTCCCGAACTCGCCAACGTACCCTTGCGCTTCCTGCACAAGCCGTGGGAAATGAGCCGCGAGGATCAGGAAGCCGCCGGCTGCGTGATCGGGCGCGACTACCCCGTTCCCGTGGTGCATCACAAGGTACAACGGGCGAAGGCGTTGCGTATTTATCGCCAAGAAGAGGCGTCCGCCGCAACGAACGCGGCGGACGCCGGAAAGTAAATCCGATGAGGTTCCTGCGTTCCGCCGCGTGCGCCGTTCTCGTTCTGACCGGCACGCTCTTGTTGGGGGCGCGCGCCGTCGTGGCCCAGGTTCCGGGCAACAACCAGCCCGACGTTCAGGTGGTGGTGCTGCCCGATGCCGCGAAGGGCGAATGGTCGGTTTCGGTCGTGTACCCGCGGCAGGTGCCGCGCGCGGTGGCGCAGGCGCATCTGAAGCGGCTGCTCGGCCTGTCCGGCTGGAAGGCGAACAGCGTCGTTTACGAGGATCGGGGGCTGCCCACGAATGACGGCGCTTCACGCAACAACAAGGGTAAGGCGGACCCGATCATGAGCAGCGTGACGTTTTCGTCTCCCTCGAACATCGTCAACTGGGACCGGGGGGCGCTGCCCATCGAGCCGTTCGCCCGCGCGTTCCGTGACCTGAACCGCGTGTACGTCACCTTTTTCGTGCCGGGGCGTTTTGATTTCCGGGGCCTGCGCACGCATTCGGACGCCAGCCTGGACGTGGTTCTCGCCTCCGGCGGCGGCATGGCGCGGGGCGGCGCTGCTGCTCAGGGTGCGTTCACCTACGTTTTGACGATTCGCAACCACAAGCTGGAGCGGCTCGATCTGCCGACCACGCAGGTCGCGCTGCCGCCGGAGAAGGTGCATTCGGCAAACAAAGCGAACCAGAAAACGGCGGCCGCGCGCCGCGTGGTCGGCTACGGATTGGTCGGCCTGCTCGCCCTTGCGGGCGCGGGCGCGACATACGTTTTCACCCACCGCTTCATCGGCGCCCGCTGAGCCTTCGCAAGGCGCGAAACGTAACGAAAGGACAACTGCGTCACCATGAGCCTGACCATGGACCTGCACGAGCTGATCACCCTGGCCTCCACGAAAAAGGCGTCCGACCTTTTTCTTAAGGAGGGCGCGCCGCCCAACCTGCGTGTTCACGGGCGCATCGTACCGGTCGAGGGGCTGGATGTTCTTTCGGCCGAGGACACGCGCAAGCTGGCCTATTCGGTGATGTCGCACGAGCAGATCGGAAGATTCGAGCACCGGCACGAACTCGACCTTGCCTTCACGGTCGCCGACGTGACGCGCGTGCGGGGCAACGTGTACCAGCAAAGAGGCTCGATGGGCATGGTGTGCCGGCTCGTCCCGCTCAAAATCTACTCGCTGGAAGAGCTGGGTCTGCCGCCCGTGCTGGGCGATCTGTGCAAGCACCGGCAGGGGCTGATTTTGGTTACCGGCCCGACGGGGAGCGGCAAGTCCACCACGCTTGCGGCTTTGCTCGACATTATCAACCGGGAACGTCGCGCCAACATCGTGACCGTCGAGGACCCGATTGAGTTCGTCCACCCGGACAAGCAAAGCATCGTGTCGCAGCGCGAGGTCGGCATTGACACGGACTCGTTCACGGACGCTTTGAAATACGTCGTGCGCCAGAACCCGGACGTGATCTTGATCGGCGAACTGCGCGACATCGAAACCATGAACGTGTGTCTGCAAGCCTCGGAAACCGGCCACCTGGTTTTTTCCACCGTTCACACGGCCAGCGCGGCCGACACCCTTGACCGCATCATCAACCTGTTTCCGCCGCACGAACGGCCGACGCTGTGTCTTCGCATGAGCAACAGTTTGCGCGGCGTCATCTCGCAAAAACTGCTGCCGCGCCAGGACGCCGAGGGCCGGGTGGCCGCGCTCGAAATCATGATCGCCACGCCCACGATTGCCAAGTTGATCGAGGAGGGGCGGGCGGGCAACATTTACAGCGCGATCCAGGAAGGCACGTTCTGGGGAATGCAGACGATGAACCAGTGCCTGGTCAAGTTCTTCCGGGCGGGCCTGATTTCCGAAGAGGATGCCCTGACTGCGGCCGGTAACATCACCGAGCTCAAGCAGATGATTCGCCGTCCGGCGACCACCGCCGCCGGGTAGAGCGCGCCCCGAAATCGGTATACTACAAGGACGGTTCAATGAGAAAGGGCGCGGCTTGCTGCGCCCTTTTTGTCTTCTGTCCCCCGGTTTCGCTGTACCTGCCTATGTCCGCCAACCTCGAATCCATCCTCGCCAAAGTGCGCCGCTACAACCCGCAGGCCGACGCCGACCTGCTGAAGCGCGCCCACGCCTACGCGCGCGAAAAGCACGAGGGGCAGTTCCGCAAAACCGGCGAGCCGTACATTATCCACCCCGTCGAAGTCGTGGACATTCTGGCCGGCCTGGAGATGGACACGCCCAGCCTCGCCGCCGGCTTTTTGCACGACGTGATCGAGGACTGCGGCGTATCGCGCGAAATGCTCGCGGCCGAGTTCGGCGAGGAGATCGCCGCGCTCGTGGACGCCGTCACCAAGCTGAAGTTGGTGGACTTCGAGCGTCGCGACCCGGAACTTGCCGCGCAGGCCGCTCTCGCCGCCGAAAAGGAGGCCGAGGCCGCCAAGAACGATCCCAAGCGCAAAAAACGCATGGAAACCCGCAACAGCGCGGACAACCTGCGCAAAATTCTGCTCGCGATGGCGCGCGATCTGCGTGTCATGGTCATCAAATTGGGCGACCGGCTGCACAACATGCGGACCCTCGCCGGCCTGCCGGAGGAGCGGCGCAAAAAGGTCGCGGCCGAGACGATGCAAATATTCGCGCCGCTCGCGCACCGGCTGGGCATCTGGCAGGTCAAGTGGCTGCTGGAGGATTTGGCGTTCAAGCATCTGTATCCCGAAGAATACGCCGACCTGTCGGAAAAGGTGGCGAAGACACGGCGCGAGCGCGAAAAGGACATCAAGGACGCGATTTTCTACCTAAAAAAGAAGTTCGCGGATGCCGGGCTTGAGGCCGAGATTCAGGGCCGGCCCAAGCACCTGTGGAGCATCCGCAACAAGATGCGCAAGGAAGAGATCAACTTCAACGACATCTATGATCTCATCGCCATTCGCGTCATCACCAACTCGCTGCCGGATTGTTACAACGCGCTGGGCCTGGTCCACGAACTGTGGCTGCCGATCCAGGGCAAGTTCGACGATTACATCGCCAAAAAGAAGTCCAACCTTTATCAAAGCCTGCACACGAAGGTCTACGGGCCGAGAGGCGAGCCGCTTGAAGTGCAGATTCGGACCTGGGCAATGCACCGAACGGCCGAGTTCGGCGTCGCCGCGCACTGGGCGTACAAGGAAAAGGGTGAGGCGGCAAAGGCGGGCGCGGACTTTGATCGAAAAATGACGTTTCTGCGCCAGCAACTTTTTGACTGGCAGCAGGACAACAAGGACAGCAACGAGTTTTTGCGCTCGGTCGTGTCCGACCTGTTTACCGATCAGGTTTTTGTTTTTACGCCCAAGGGCGACGTGATTGATCTGCCGTCCGGCGCGACGCCGGTTGACTTCGCGTTCCGCATCCACACCGACATGGGCCAGCACACGGCGGCGGCGAAGGTCAACGGCCGAATCGTCCCGCTCGATTACGCGTTCAAAAACGGCGACATCTGCTCGATCGTGACGCGCCCGAACGCGAACCCGTCGCTGGACTGGCTCAAGGTCGCCCGGACCAGCCACGCGCGAAGCAAGATCAAGCAGCACTTCCGCAAACTGCGCTACGGGGAAAACAGCATCCGGGGCCGCGAAATGATCGGCGACGAGGCTGCCCGCCTGGGTCTGCCCGCCGATACGCTGCGCGACGCCAAGCGCCTGTTGGAGGTCGCGCACGCGCTCAACAAGGCGAGCGTTGAGGATTTGTTCGCCGCCGTCGGCTTCGGCGACATCGCGCTGGGCGTGGTCATCAACCGTCTGCGTCCCGCCGCGCCCAGCCACGCCGACATGGACGAGGGCGACATTAAGATCGGGCGGCGCACGCCGGCAAGCGCCGCCAAACTTTCCATCGCGCCCGGCGGTGTGGACGACGTCGCCATCAGCCGCGCCAAGTGCTGCCTGCCGCTTCCCGGCGACACGGTCGTGGGCTACGTTACGCGCGGCAAGGGAATGCTGCTGCACCGCGACGGCTGTCCCAACGTCACCCACTTCCGCGCGACCGAGCCGGAGCGTCTGGTCGAGGTGGACTGGCAGGTTTCGGAAAACGCGCGCTTCGAGACCGGCGTGATCGTCGAGGCCGTGGACCGCGTGGGCCTGCTGCGCGACGTGACCGAGATCTTCAGCGAAAACCGGACGTTTATTCTGGGTATCCACACCCGCTCGAACGTGCAAAACAAGACGGCCGTGCTGCGCATAGACTTCGAGGCGTCGTGCGTCGGCTACGTGGACACGATCATTCGCAAACTCCACGCGCTGGACGATCTGCTGGTCGTTCACCGCGTCGGAGTCGGCGCGGAACCGCCCAAAGAGCCGTCGCGCACGCTGTAACCGCAACCGGTTTTTGTGAACGGGAAAAGGGAGGCGGCGGCATGAAACGAATGACAACGTTGGCGGGCGTGATGGCGGCGGTCCTGGCGCTGCTCACGGGCTGCGGCGGGGCCGGGTCGGGCGGCGGCGGTGGTGCGCGAAACGCCACGGTTTCGGCGAGCATCAACGCGGCTCAGGGCGCGCGGCGGGCGCAACAATTGGTTCAGGGAAGCCTGTCCGCCCTCGGCGGATTAAACGCGGCGGGGCGGCAGACTGGCGACGACCTGACGTTCGTGGACGCTTTGGGGTTGTACGTTCGCACCCGAACGAGCCTGACGAGCATCCGGGCCGATTTTTTCACCGACGCCGAAGGCCGCAATGGGGCCGGCCACGCGGAGGCGCGTCCCCGGGGCAGCCTGACGGGCTTTCCGCTGACCCTCGCGCTTACCTACGAGGCGACAGCTGGCGCGGTCCCCGGCACGGGCGCGTTTTCCGTCGTCCTGAACGATGCCGGCGCGCAAAGCGGCAGCCTGTCCGGCAGCCTGGTTGACCGCGTGACCGGCCTCACCACGCAGGTTGATCTTTCCTACGCCTACATGGGCACACAAATTACGGGCAGCCTGATCGTGAAGGACGACGACGGCGACGTAACGTTCCGCGACCTCGCGCCCGACGCGGCAGGCGCCGGCGGCTTTTCGGCAACGCTCGCGTTTGGCGCGATTCCCGGCGCGATTCGCCAGGAGGCCGATGGAAGCGGCAGCCTGACCTTCAACGATTCGGCCGGACCGCTCAGCGCGCGCTGGGACGTTTCCGGCGCGGGAACGGTCACGCGCGCCGACGGCGCCGTGCGCGTCGTTTCCGACTTCGACACCGAACCGTAGCCGGCTTTCCCTTTGCCCAACCTCGCCCGCGCCAGGTGCGACAAAAGGGCGTCACCGTTTGGCCGGCGTCAAACCTACAGGAAAAGCAGGAACCGCCATGCAAACCAACGCCGCGCCGCCGCCGCGCTCCTCTTCCTCGCCTTCCTGCCTTCCTCCGGACGAGTTCGGCGGCAGCCTGCCGTGAATTTCTTCTCACGATGGCGCGATCTTCGGGCGCGTGCGTCCGGGGAAAGCCAAACCGTTGCCGAAAACCCCGACGGCTCAAACGATGAGGTTGTTCTGGTCGCGCGCGCGCGCCGGGGCGACCGGCATGCTTTCGACGCGCTCGTGCGAACGCATCACGATCCTTTGGCCGGCTTCCTCGCGCGTCGCCTGGATGGCGGCGTTGAGGCCGCCGACGACATCGTTCAGGAAACGCTGCTCGCCGCATGGAGCGCGCTGCCCAAATTCGACGGGCGCTCCCGGTTCAAAACATGGCTGTACGGCATCGCGCTCCACAAGTGCGCCGACCACGCCCGGCGGGAAAAAAGGCGCAACGAAGTCACGCAGGAAGTAGGCGGCGAGGTCGCCCAAACCGCCCGCGACGAGGCGGCGAGCGGCTGCTCGGTCGAGGATTTGTATGTCGCTGCCCAGTTGCGGGAAACGGTTCAGGGTTTGCTCGCGCGTCTCCCCGCAAACCAGCGCGAAGTCATCGAGATGTACTACTATGCCGACCTGACGCTTCCTGAGATTGCTCAGGCGCTGTGTCGTAATCTGAACACGGTGAAGTATCAGTTTTACCGCGCGCACGCGGTCGTCGCCCGCGCGCTGGACATGCACCCATCCACTTCTTCCACACCGCTGGAAGCGATACAATCGCCGCACCGGGACGGGCCGCGCGCGCCGCGCTCCCCGTCCTCATCCGGCCCTTCCGAAAAGTCTTCGCGCCCATGATTTCCCCGACAAGCCATTGCCGTGACGAGCGTCATGAGCAAAACCTGCTGTTGTTCGCCCACGGCGGACTTCCGTTTCCGCGTCGCGGTCTGATGACGGCGCACCTGCGAATCTGCCCGCGCTGCCGCGAAGAGCGTGACCGGCTCCTGTCCGTTTCCGTTTTGATGGCCGGCGCGGTGCGCGCCGATGCGGGTCTGGCCCTTTGGCGCCCGCCCTCGGTACTGTCGTCCTCGGACCGGCCGGCGGCGCCGGGGCGTGTTTTCGTGACCCGGCCGCTGCCTGCATGGGCTGTTGTGCTGGTCCTGGCCCTGTTGCTTGTCGGAGCCAGCGTCGCCGCCGCGCTGGCCTTTCAAACCACCGACGGGACGGCGGCGCCGGCCGCCGACTGCGAGGCAACGCCGGTTCTGGCCGCGCCGGCAAAGAATTAGCCGGGCAGGTCCCGGCGTGCGGACGGCCGCCTTAGCCGCGTTCGACCGGGCCGCGCCAGCGAACCATGCCGCCGCGCATGGTGGCGACGCGAACAAAGCCCTGCTGGAATAAAAAATCGGCGGCGGCTTCCGAGCGAATGCCATGCTCGCAAATGCAGATGGTATACGCGTTGGGGTCGAGTTCCCGCCAGCGCGCCGCCAACTCCTGGATGGGCAGCAGGCGCGCGCCCGGCATGCGATGGCTTTGGTATTCGGCCGGCGTCCGCACGTCGAGGAGCAGCAAAGGGTCGCTCGTTTCGCGGGCGGAATTTACCGCATCGGGCGTGACGACAGCGTAGCCGTGCGCGCAGCCGTTTTCAGGGGCGAAAGACACGCTTAGCCGCCGGATAGAACCCGATTGCCCAGCCAGCCGGTCAGCCCGACCGCGCCCGCCGCCATTAGCACGCCGACCAGGTACGCGATAAAAGCGCGCCGGCTCATGTCGTCGCGCCGCAGACCCCGCCAAAGCGCGAGGACCAGCAGCAAAGCGCCCCCCCCGATAGAAACGTTCCGGTGGATGTTCACGGCGGTCATGCCCGCGTAATCCACGTTGGCCGTGAAGAAACCGGTGGCGACGGCGGGAACGACGGCGAGCGCGGCGAGCAAAAGCGTCCACAACCCGGCCGCACGCAACGACGGTTTGCGGAACGCCGCCGCAGCGAAGTCAAAGGCGAACGATGCGATGGCGAGCGCAATCGGAAAGTGGGTGAATGCGCCGTGAAAATGGTACCAGATGCTCAAGCAACGACCTCTTTTGCGTTTTTTGCGTTTTCCGCGTGAGTAACGATTTATGGTACGCGCGCGAGCCGGCGCAAGTTCATCGCGCCGCGTACGTGCGCGCGGTCCTCGTCGTTCTTTTTGCTTCGGCGTCGCCTGCGCGAACCCCTGCCGGTAGCGCGAAAAAAGGCCCGGCGCGCGCGTTCGCACTCGCGCGCCGGGCCTTTTTTCTTGACTGAACGACTGACTGACTTACCGGCCGGCGAGCGCGCGTACTTCGGCATCCGTCAGCGTTTCCTTGCCCGTCTCGCCGAACTGGATGGCCTGGGTGGCGTTCGCGGCCACCAAGACCTGCGGGCCGAGCGCGGCCCACCGGGCAAGATCGGCGTTGCGGCGCGTCAGGGCGAAGTAGGCGGGCGAGTACAGTTTGACCGGCACGATCTCCTTTTGCTTTTTAACGTCGAAGGTCGCGTCGGTCCAGACCAGCCCGACCTGGAAGAAGGTGCGCCGGGCGACGTTTTGGACGCGCTGGGCGAGGGCGGCGTCCTTGTCGCGTTCGGCCCCGGCCTTGCGCGCGTAGGCCTGGGTGTTTCCGACCTGGTTCTGGAAGCGCTGGGAGCGCGCGCCCTGGCTGGCGTTCACGGCCGCCTCACCCGTGCGCGCCGGGGCGGGCGCCGCCGCGCCGCCGCCCGGATAACCGCTGCCCAGCCCGCCCGCGCCGAAGCCGCCCCGCCTGCCGCCCCTTTCCTGCGTGGAGTTGTCAACGTCCGCGCCCAGAACGGAAGAAAGGCCGTCCGGCGAACGGCGCAGAACCTGCCCGTTCGCCGAGATCACTTCGGTGCCCGGTTCGGGAACGAACAGGGCGGTGAAGGGGGTGAGCACGCCGTATTCTTTGGACAAGGAGACGATCTGCTGGACGATCTCCTGGCGGCTGGGGCTGTTTTCGCCGCGCAAACGAACTTCGTCCAACAGGTAGCCGATCTTGCGTGTGGCCCACAGGCGCGGCAAAAACTCGGCCTCGGTCGTGACGGCGGGGAAGGACGCGGACAGCGCGAACGTTTGCGGCTTGCCGTTGGCCTCGCCGGAAAGCGTCAGGCGGGCGGGCGTCGCGCCGCTGCCGCCCGTGTAGCGGCCGACGACCACGAGTTGGGTACCCGCGAACAGGTCGGGCAGGTCGCCGGGCCGGGGATAAATCTCGCCAGCGTTGACGCCCGCCACGCTCAGTTTGAGGTTTTCGAGAACGGGCGCGCTTGTTTTAGCGACGAAGCGTGACACCTTAGACTCGATGTTTTCGTCCGGTCGAACGTAGTCGGCGTCGCCGCGGAGCGCCTCGCCGACGCGGTCCAAAAATGGCACGTCCACGTCGTAGCCCACGCCGAACGCGAACACGCGCGCCTTTTTGGCGTTCGTTTCGACGGCCCGCTTGAGGATAATTTCCGGGTTTGTTTCGCCGACCGTGGGCAGGCCGTCGGTCAGAAAAATGAGGACATTGCCGCTGCCGCGTTCGGGGAACTGCGCCAGGCCGTCCCTCAGGGCCGCGTCAATGTTGGTGCCGCCGTCGGCGATGATGTCGTCCACGAAGGCGTTCGCGCGCTTTAAATTGTCGGGGCCGGCCGCCACGGGCTGGGGCGCGAAGCGGTCTACGTGATCGGAAAAGGTCAAGATGTTGAACGTGTCGCGCGCGCGCAGCCGGCCGAGCGCGAAGCGAAGCGCGCCGCGCGCCTGCTCGATCTTTTTGCCCTGCATCGAGCCGGAACGGTCCAGCACGAGAACGACGTGGCGCGGCAGGATGTCCTGGTCGGTGGCCGTGAACGCGGGCGAGGCAACCACTAAGAAGTAACCGCTTTGGCGCGCGCCCCCGCCCAGGCTGGCAACCTGCGGCAGGGCCGCGTTGTAGGTCAGCAGGCTGAGGGCGACGTTTTTGCCCTCGGACGGGGAAACGTAAAGGGCGAACTCCGGGTTTTCGCGCAAGGCGGCGTTCGCGTTGTTTTTGTCCGATTCCCAGGTGGCGACGACGCGATCCGGGCCGCTTCGCCGAACCGAAACGTCGTGCGAGGGCGAGTACACGTTGCCCACGCCCGCGCCGCTGCCGCTGGAAACGCTCACGCGCACGCTGACCCGTTCGGGCGTCTGGCTGTCCGGCAAATACGCGCCGGCGAGCGTCCAGGCGTATTTTTTGGCTTCGCCCTCGCGCGGCAAAATGGTGACGAGTTTCAAGGTCAGTTTGCGCTCACCGCGCGGCGGTATGGGGAACACGCGGGCGCGCAGCGCGCTTCGCCCCTGGTACGTCAGCAGGGCCGGGTCGCGCATTCGCCGCACAATGTCCTCGTAGGTGCCCGTCGCCGTGTCCTTGTCGAGCAGTTGGGCCTCGATCTTTTTTTCCCCATCGTACATGGCGAACGACGACACAGTCGCGCCAGGCGGGATGGGGAAAACGAAGTCGCCTTCCTGGGGCCGGTCCGACCGGTTCTCGAAGCGGTGAATCACGGTCGTTTCGGCCACGCCGTCGCGCACCTGCGCCTCAACGAGAACTTCCTTGACGACCACGCCGCCGAGCAGAACGGGCGGGGGCAGCGGTCGCCGCTCGAACAGAGCGGGCGCGGGAAGGTGGGGTGTCGTCGGCGTTCGCGCCTGGGTCGCGGCGAAAACCGAGTTGGGCGCGAACGGCGTGGCCGAACGCGCGCCGGGGCGAGCGCCCAAAAGGGTGATGAGGCCGGCCCCGCCCAGAAGCGCGGCGGCTACAACGGCGCGAATGGCGCGAAGCGATTGTTTCTGCATGAGCGTTCTCCTGACGCGCGCGAACGACGCGTCGCCTTTTGCGACCCGGCCGGGAAGCGGCTTCTTCAACAATTGACGGCTTGCCTGGCGTCCGATCCGGCGTCACCTGTGTTGGTGTCGCGGGAGCGGGGAAGGGTTCACGGCGGGGGCGTCAAAAGGATTTACAAAGCGAACACGAACTTGAGCGCGGCCCGGCGGGCGAACTGGTCGGCGTTCGGGTCGCCTAAGAGGAGGAACATTTCCGTTCCGGCCGCGCCGGAGTTGCGGAACGAAAGGTACCAGTTCGTGCGGTTGTTTTCCTGAACGACGCGCCCGCCGAACGAGCGGGTGGGGGACAGTTCGTAGTTCATGGTCAGAACGTGCTGCGTGGTGCGCTCATTGTCCAAAGTTTGCAGGCCGCCCTGATAAATGAGGTCGAGGTGGCCCAGCACGCGCAGGCTCGCCGAGGGGCCGTAAAAGCGGTACGGTTTGTCGGCCTGCTTGCCCGCGTTGACGTTCAGGCCGAAGCGGCGGAAGCGGTTCGATTGGCCCAGCCCGATGAAGAAGCCGCCGGTCGCGTCGGTCTGGTCGTTGAACTTGTTGTAGTTGGCGTTGAAGCCCAGGCCGATGTCGGAGCGCGTTTCAAAGTTCACGCTCACGTTTGCGCCGCGCTGGAACGGCCGGCCGTCGTAGTGCCAGGTGATTTGGGGCGAAAAGTTCACGTCGAAGCCCCGGAAGCCGCGGTGGGACGCCCGTGCCTGCTCCGTCGCGCCGCGCCACTCACGGCTCCAATTGTGGTACAGGCTTATGCCGCGATAGTCGGTGAAGAAGATCAGGCCGTTGGCGTCGCGGAAATGTGGGGCGACATCCTTGTACTGGAAGGACGTGAAGTTGTTCGAGTCCGAATAGGTGAAGTTCAGTTGCCCGGCCGCGCCGCCCGCGTCCCGGCCGGCCGAAAGGGCAAGTTGTGAGTTGAAGCCTACCTTGCCCCAGCGGTCGCCGCCGAGCAGCACGCCGACCGTGTTGTCGTCGCCCAAATCGTCCGGGCCGCGCACACCGGGCCGGGCGGTCTTCTGGGTGAGGAAGAAACCGACCTGGCGCGTCGGCGACAGATCGCGCCGCAGCCGGGCGACGATGTCCATGCGGTCGCCGACATCCATCGTCATCAGCAGGCCGAACGTGTCGCGCGGCCCCAGTTTGCCGAACGCCTTCGCGCCCACGTCGAAGCCCGGAATACGGTTGGAATAAAAATACGGGCCGAGCGCGAAAAAATCGCCCGCGTTGAAGTAGTTGCCGCCTTCCAGAAAAAACGGGCGGCGTTCGGGGATGAAGCGTTCGGAGCGCGAAAAGCCGATGCCCTCGACCGCGCCCTCAATGGTGGCGAAGTCGGGGTTGAGCGTGCCCACGACGGTGAGTTCGGGCGTGATGGTATAGCGCGCGTCCAGGCCCGTCCGCACCTCCGCATTCGGATCGTCGTTCCGGTTGTCGCCTTTTTTGCCGAACGCGCCGCCGGGCAACAGATAGGGCAAAAGGGAAAGTTGGGGCCGGAACGCGCTTTTGGGGACGGCGACCTGCTCCCAGCGGCCTTCCTGCTCATCAAAGCCCTGCGGCCCAACGTCGCTCCAAATCGTGCCCAGCCGGGTGCGGTACTGGTAGCGCAGAAAGTTGATGCCCATCGAAAGCGTCGCGCCGCTGCGGCCGGTGGGATAGTTCAGGATGGCCCACGGGATGCGCATTTCGGCCGTCCAGCCGGTTGCCGTGCGGCGCGCGCCCGCGTCCCACTCGCCTTTCCACTCGGCCTTGCCCGCCCGGCCGCCGCCCAGACGCGCGCTGCGCGTGCCCAGCGGGTTCACGGAAAACCGGGAAAAGTCCTGGCCGCGAAAACTCAGAAACGGGTCGAAGCGCACCTCGACGCCGTCCTCGCTGTCGCCGCCCTGGCCCTGGTAGCGGCTGTCGCGCACGGTTTCGCGCCCGGTTACACCCGTGGGGTCCTTGTCCTGGCAATCGAACGCGACATAGATGTAGGCGTCGTCGTAGAGCAGGTACACAATGGTCTGGTCGGCGGCGACCGCGCCCGTGCGCGGGTCCACGAAGACCTCGGCCTTCGCGGCCGTTTTCCACGCCGCGTCGCTGACGTCGCCGTCAATCTTGGGCGGCTCGCCCATCACCTTCACGGCCGCGATGGGCCGTTTCGAGCGGCTTTGTTGCTGCGCGTTGGCGAGCGCGGCGGGGGCGTTTGCCGCGTCGCGCGCGGTTGGCGTGGGCGGCGGTGCGGCCGGGTTCTGGGCGCGTGCGGCCGTCGAACCAAAACAAACAAGAAAGGTGAGAAGAAAAAGGGGCAGAAAACGCGGTGACGTGGCGCGGCACGGCCGACGCTGCGCGCCGTGGAATCGGGAATTCAAAAAGCGGCTCCTGAGGCGTTGCGAAAAGGGGTGCGTCGCTGCGCGGGAAGGGTTGAGACAAAAATTGGCGTGACGAGGCCTGTTCGGTATCTCATGGATCGGCCGTTTCGTCAAACAAAGACTATCGAAAAAGAGCGGAGCCGGAAAGGCTGCGAGGACGCTCTACGAACTCGCGGACGAGTACGAGCGCATCGCGCAGCGCCAAAAGGCGGCGGCGGCGGCGAGGAAAACGGCCGCGACAAGGACGGCGGCGGCGAGCCACCAGGCGCGCACGCCTTCCTTGAGCGCGAGCGCGGGCACGGCCCCCAGAAACGCGAGCGGCAGCACGTAGGTGAAGAAGCCAGCCAGCCATTTGCCGAAAATGCTTGTCGGATAGCGCGCGATAAACACGACCGTGTCGGCAAGCGCGGTCAGGTTGTCCAGACGCACCAGCCAGAAGGACAGCGTCATCAGCAGCATCTGAACCGCGTAAAAGATGAGCAGACCGCACACGCACAAAAACAGCCACGCGGCGACCTGCGCGAACGTCGGCGTCAATTGGGCCTTCCACAAGCCGTAGCCCAGCACGGCGAACGCGCCGAATAGGCTGCCCACCTCGTCGAGCGAAACAAAGCGCGCGGACACGAAGAATTGGGACGGGACCGGCTTGGTGAGCACGAAGTCGAGCGTGCCCAGGCGGATCATTTCGGGGATTTTCGCTAAATTCTGAGTGAACAGCGTGTCCATCCACGCGCGCGTGAACATGAACGTGCCGATGAGCAAAAACATCTCGCCCTCGCTCCACCCCGCCACGGCTTTGGTGTTTCGGAACACGAGTTTGAGAAGCAGCACGTACAAACCGAGCCAGGCGACGTTGGTCACGACCTTCGCCCAGAAGTTGCCCCGAAATTCGAGTTCGCGCACCAGATTGTTGCGCGCGAAAATCCGGTACAGGCGCGCGTAACGGAGCAGGGCCGTCATCGTGGCGGACGGCCGCCTTCGTCCAGATACGGCGCGGCGTAAGCGTAGGCGCGGGCGGCCGAGGCGATCCAGAGGAGTTCGGTGGGGCTGTTGTCGTTCGCGCGCGGGTCCCAGCGTTTGGGGTAGCCGCCGTCGGGGCGGCGCACGGTGAGCCACAGGTTGTCGAGGGTGGTGCGGACCACGTTTCGGTAGCGCGCAATGCCGGTGACGGCGCTCGTTTCCAGCAGCGCCTCGGCGAGCAGGTGGGCGAACGATGCGTCGTCCTTGAGCGTTCCGACGGCGGGGTCGAACCAGCGGGCGACGCAGGCATCGGCCAGAGCGGCGGCCCGGTCATGGTATTCGCGCGCGCCCCAGAGTTGGTACAGGCCGAGTTCGGCGCGCAGCACGAGTGCGCTGTTGTAGGACCATTTGGCGCGCTCGATCTGCCCGTCGCGGGTGTGGATGTTGTCCCAATACAGACCGTCGGCGGGGTCGCGCAGGGTGGCGTGCAGCCAGGCGTACAAACGGCGCGCTTGCACGCTCCAGGGTTCGGGGCGGCCTGATTCGCGCGCGGCGAAGGCGAGAACGCCGACCAGGCCGGGCGCGGTCGAGGCCGTGTTTTTGCTGCGTTTTTCCTGCTCGTGCCAGTACAGGCCGCCGCCGGTTTGCGGGTCGTAGCCGGACAGAACGAAGGCGAGGGCGGCACGCGCGGCCCGATCAAAGCGCGCGTCGCCCGTGAGCGTGTGGGCGTCGTGAAAGGCGAGCAAGAGCCAGGCATTGTCGTCGTAGTAACGGTCGGGACCCTGGCCGGGCGCGACGCGCGAGGCGTTGTAGCCCGGCGTCGGGCCGGCGGGGTGCCAGTACGTTTGCAGCGCGTCGAAGTGGCGCAACAGGCGCGGCAGGTAACGCGGTTTGTCCCAACGGGCGACGGCGACGAAGGCGGAAAAAAGAACGCCGTGCGCCCAGGCGAAGGCCGGCCCGCCCCCGTTTGCCCGTTCGCGGTAGTTGCCGGGAAGGTTCGGCAGAGCGAAAAGGCGCTCGATGTCGTTCAGCGTTTGGTCCGCGCGCTCACGCAGCGACGGCAAAGATGTAGTTCTCATAAACCGACCCCCGTAAAGCGTTTCAGGCCCGCGCGCCACAAAAGCGCGCTGGCCGCGTAGCCGACGACAATCCAGGCGGCCTGCGCCCCCAGCCCCTGCGCGACCTCGGCGGGTGACAGCCGGCCCAGGAAAATCTCAGCCGGCAGCGCGATGGTGTAGCGGAACGGCAGAAATTTTGCGACCGTCTGCCAGCCGGATGGGAACAGGGCGAGCGGCGCGAGTTGGCCGGAAAAAATCATCAGCGGCATGTACCAGAAGTTGAACAGCGAGCGTGTCTCGACGAAAAACAGGGCGAGCAGACCGAAGGCGTAGGTGGTGAAGAACGAAACGAAGTGGCCCAGGATCAGGCTTGCAAAAAAAGGCCAGCCGGCGTGGTACGCGTCCCAATGCAGGCTGTGCCGGAACAAAAAAACGACCAGGGCGAACACGGGCGCGAACAACAGCGTTCGCATCAGCCGCCACGCCAGAAATCCCAGGTAGTGCATCGCCTGATAGGAAAACGGCCGGATCAAGTAGGCCGAAAACCGGCCTTCCTTGATTTCGGTCGCCATTTCCCACATCACATGGCACTGGATCAGGTTGGTGACGAGGAGCAGGACGAGGTAGTAGGCCGTGAAGTCGGACGGCGAAAAGCCCGCGATGGTCGCGCGCCCGTTGAACGACGCGCGCCACAACAGCGGCATGACGAGCGCGGGGATCGTGTCCGTCAAAATCCAGACCACGGCGACGGCTCGGTACACGAGCGCGTCCTGCACGAACACGGAAAATACGCGCCGCCATTTGCGGGTTTCGCGGGCCAAAGGGGAAAAAACGGGAGCGCCGGGCGGGCGGGTGGTGGGAGCGGCTACGGGGGCGGCTACGGGGGCGGCGGCCATGACCCGATTGTACCGTTCGCGTCGGTACGCGGGTGACCGCTGGCAAGGCCCGCGCCGCCTCCGATAAGCGTCCCGCCGTCACCGGCGGCGGTTATGAAGCGTCGGGCAAAGAATCTTCCCTGTCCGGGGACCCGCCCAGCGCGAGCGTCACGGCCACGGAAAGCGCGATCAATGTGCCCGCAACGAGGAACGGCCGGGCGGCGGAATGCTGCCACAGCGCGGGAACGCCCACGACGCGCGCGCCGCCGCCCAGCAAAACAATGCCCGCGAACGCGGCGCAAAGCGCGCTCCAAACGCCAAATGAGCGCGAGCGCCGACGGGGGCGCGAGGAGGAGGAGGTGGCAGGGAAACGCGGCGAAAGAACGGGGCGGAGCGACGGCATGGGTTCGCCGTTTGCAAGTTTTGTTCCCACGCAGTCGCGTGCGTGCGCTCTTTTTACCCTTGCAGATAATCGAGCAGGCGACGCTTGCGGGCGGCGCTGCGCAGCTTGCGCAATGCCTGCGCCTCGATTTGCCGGACGCGCTCGCGGCTGAGGTTCAGGTCTTCGCCGATCTGCTGCAAAACATACGTTTCGTCGCCGTCGAAGCCGAAGCGTTTGCGCATGATGAGCCGTTCGCGGTCGTCCAGAATGGCTAAGATGCCTTCGATCTGTTCGCGCATCTCGTGGTCAATCAGTTCTTTCTGCGGGTCAGGCGCGGTCTTGTCGTACAGAAGCGCGCCCAGACTGGTGTTTTCTTCTTCGCCCACAGGCATGTCAAGCGAGATGGGGTCCTGCGTGGTCCCCAACAGGGCGAGGACCTTGCGCGCGGACAGGCCGGTGCGCGCGGCGAGCTGTTCGAGCGTGGGGTCCTCGTCCTGCTCGCGCCTCAGTTCGGCCCTGGCCCGGTCTATCTTGCGCAGGGATTCGGAAACGTGGGCGGGAAGCCGGATGGACTTTGCCTTGTTGTCCACGGCCCGCCCGATAGCCTGACGAATCCACTGGGTCGCGTAGGTCGAAAAGCGGTAGCCGCGCTCGGGGTCGAAGCGTTCGGCCGCGGTCATCAGGCCGATGGCCCCTTCCTGGATCAGGTCCTCAAAGGGAATGCCGGACGAGCGATACGCCTTGGCGATGCTGACCACGAGCCGCATGTTGGACTCGACGATTCGGGCCTTTGCCTGCATGTCGCCGGCCGCGATGCGTTTGGCAAGGCGGATTTCCTCGTCGGGGGTGAGCAGGCCGCACCGGGTCAGCCGGTTGATGTACGACTGAAGATCGTCCACGCGCGCTGATGCGCAAGAAGAGGAAGCGGCGGGGGTCACGCCCGCCTCGGCGTCCGAACCGGAACCCGCGCCGGTTGGTGGTGATGCCATCTTTCTGTGTGTGCTCCTTCGGCCTCGCCTTTTTGGAGCGGCGGAGCCTGAATACTCCGCCGAAAAAGACGCGCCGGAGATGGCAGGAGCGCCGGGAAACGTGGTGTGCGAGCGCGCGTGTCCCAGAAGCTTGCTGCCAACGACGGTTATTGTGACGCGACCGAAAACCTCATTATGTTTGCTGTTGTACCCGCTCAGGAGGTGTTTTGCTAAAACGCGCCGCTCGATCCCCGAACGCCCTGAACCGTCGCGCCTGAGGTCGTGTTCGACGTGTCACTTCGGGTACCGCGCAAAACGCGGCCCGCCCGCGCGCCGGTGGCGACGCCGTTCGCCCAGGCGAGCGTTCCCGCCACGACGACGTATTCGATGCCGACGGCGAGGCGGTGCGGGTCGGCAAAGGTGGCGGTTTCAGTAATCGTGGCCGGGTCGAAAACGGTGATGTCGGCGACGAAGCCCGGCGCGAGGCGGCCCCGGTCGGTCAGGCCGATGCGTTCGGCGGGCAGGCTGGTCATGCGGCGCACGGCTTCGGGAAGCGACAGCAGGCCGCGCTCGCGGACGTAACGGGCGAGCACGCGCGCGAACGTTCCGTAGGAGCGCGGGTGCGTTTTGTCCCCGGAGGTCGGCCCGGTCGGGCTGGCGGCCACGGCGTCCGACCCGATGGCGACGCGCGGGTCGGACAAGACGCGTTCCACGTCGGTTTCGCTGAGGGCGTGGTGGACGGCCGAGGAAAAAGCGTCGCCGCGCCCGAAAAAATCGAGCAGCCAGTCGCGCGCGTTTTGCCCGGTTTCGAGGGCGAGTTCGGCCACGGTGCGGCCGACAAGAAAAGGCTCCGGGGCGTAACTGGCGATCTCGACGGCCGCGTAGTCAATGCCGTCGTCGTTCATGGCAAGCCGGACGCGGGTGCGCAAATCCGGGTCGCGTAATTTTTCGGCGAGCGCGGCGGGCGTGGCCGCGTTGGCCCACGGCGGCAGGGCGATGGTGGCAAGATTGGTCTGGTAGGCCGTGTACGGGTACTGGTCCAGGCCCACGTCCACGCCGCGCGCCCGCGCGTCGTCTATATTTTGGAGCGTGCGCGCGATCTTTCCCCAGTTGCGCGGCTTCTCGGCCTTGTGGTGCGACAGTTGAAGACGCACGCCGGACGCTTCGGCCACGGCAAGCGCCTCTTCAACGGCCTGTTCCAAAAAATCGCCCTCGTCGCGCAGGTGCGTGGCGTACAGCGTGCCGTGTTCTTTTGCCACGCGGGCGAGGGCGGCAAGTTCGTCCACGCCCGCATACATACCGGGAACGTATTCCAGGCCGGATGATAAGCCGACCGCGCCGGCTTCGAGCGCGCGGGCGAGTTCGCGCTGCATTTGGGTTAACTCGGCCGCTTCCGGGGCGCGCTCGGCGACACCCATCACGCGCTTGCGCAGCGTGCCGTGCCCGACGAGCGAGGCAACATGAAGGGCGATACCGTCGTTTTCGACGCGCCGGAAAAAGCCGGCCATGTCGTTCCAGTCGAGAACGACGCCGCCACGCTCCAGCCGGCGGCGTTCCTCGCTGAAAAGGGCGTCGGGGGCGGGGCGAGCCAGGCCGAGCGAAAAGCCGCAGTTGCCGACGATCTCGCACGTCACGCCCTGCGCGAGCGACGACTCCATGCCCGGCGTGTACAACAGCGAAGTGTCGGAATGCGTGTGGATGTCCACGAAGCCGGGGCAAACGACGCGGCCGGGCGCAAGGTCAATGATGCGGCCTGCGCGCGCGTGGGCAAGGTCGCCGACGGCCGCGATTTTGTCGCCCGAAATGCCCACGTCGGCGCGAACAAGCGGCGTGCTGCCCGTGCCGTCGAGCGTCATCGCGCCCCGGAGCAGCAGGTCAAAGTGCGCAGCGGCGGGAACGGTATTGGTCATGCGCGATTATGGGCGCGCGCCGCGGGCCGTGTCAACGGACCGGTTAGTGCTTGCCCAGAGCGGACGCGAACGCCTGTACGTCACCCTGCCGCGCTTCCAGGGCCACGCACAGTTCGTCCATGTCCGCCGCGTCGAGGCCGATGGCTTGGAGAATGACCGGGTCCGGTTCGCGCGGCACGCTATCGCCGCCGCAGCCCAGGCCGACGCGGCGCGCAAGTAGGTCGGCGACGTTCACGATGGCGGCGAGCGGCAGGTTTTCCTCGGCGTGGACCGGTTGGTGGTGAAACGCGATGGCATCCACGAGCGAGGGCGGGAAGTTCCAGCGCGCCGCCAGCCACGCCCCGAAGGCCGGGTGCGACACGCCCAGGACGCGCTGCTCCGCCTCGCCGATGGTCAGCCCACCTTCGGAATGAACCAGTTCCATCACGCACTCCTGCGACTCGCGCAGGTAGCGCGCGATAAGCAGTTTTCCCAGGTCGTGAAGCAGGCCGGCCGTGAACGCTTTTTCGAGCGGCGTATAGCGCACGCGCGCGGCGATCAACTTCGCCGCCGCCGCCGTCCCGACCGAATGTTGCCACAATCCTTCCAAATCCAGCCCGCGCCCGTTTTCTCCCAACCGAAACAGATCAAACACGCCGATGGACAAAGCCACGTTGCGAACGGTCGAAAAGCCCAGCAGCGTGACAGCCTGGAGGGAGGCCGAAATCGCGTGCGGGAAGCCGTAGTAGGCCGAGTTGGCAAGCCGCAGCACCCGCGCGGCCAGTGCGGGGTCGGACTGCACCAGACCGCTCAGGCGCGAGGCCGAACAGTTTGGCATGTCCACGATTCGCAGCACCTCGGTCACGGTTATCGGCAGAGTGGGGATGTCGTCCACCTGGCACAAAATGCGCGCCACCTGCTCCCGCCCGCTTTCGCGCTCCGTTTCCGTCAACCGGTCCCAACCTTCCATGGCCTCGCTCGCCTCCCTTGTTTCTTTGTTTCTTTTCGGCGGCCCGCCGGGGAACTTACAGGGGGCGGGCAACGGGGTAGAACCGTGCTGGAACAAACAAACCCAAACACAAGGAGCGGAATGGGATGGACGAAACGCGAAAGCGATACGTGGTGGCCGGCGTGCTGATCGGGGCCGTGAGCGTCGGTTTGGTGGTGCTGGCCCGCAAAACGCCGCGCGAAGAATGGGGGCCGACGCTTCAGCGCGTCGTCAAGGACGCGCTCGCCGTGGTGCGAATCCGCTACGGCGAGTCCGAACCGCTCGCGCTCGTCGAGCAAACGCTGGAAAAGTTCGAGGAAGCCGGTGAGGAAACCGTCCTGTCGCGCGCCTTCCACGAATCCGTCGAAAAAAGCCACGGGGCAGCGTAAAACAAAAAGGCCGCCCTCTGCGGAGGGCGGCCTTTTTGTTTTCAGGCCAGCCGGGCGCGCAGTTTAGCGGAAAAAAAGTCCACCAGGCCGACGGTCAGGATAATACCGATCACGATGGTCCCGATGGCGGGCCAGTCGCCGGCCGACTTCTTGAGTTCAAGGATCATGCCCACGCCGCCCGCGCCCACCAGGCCGAGTACGGTCGCCGCGCGCACGTTCAGGTCGAAGCGGTACAGGGCGAAGGAAAGAAGATCGGGCAGCACTTCGGGGATGACGCCGTGGCGGAACACTTCAATGGGCGACGCGCCCGACGCGGCCAGGGCTTCGAGCGCGTTTTTGTCCACGGTCTCGATGCGCTCCGCGTAGAGTTTGCCCAGCATCCCGATGGAGTGCAGCCCGATGGCGAGCACGCCGGGAAACGGTCCCAGGCCGAGCGCGCGGATGAAGACCAGGGCCAAAACGAGTTCGGGAAACGTGCGGATCAGGTTGAGCAGCGTTTTTCCCACGAAGGGAAGGGCCGGCAGGCGCGCGAGGTTGCGCGCGGCCAGCACCCCAAACGGCAGCGCGAGAACGGCGGCGAGCGCGGTTCCCAGCGCGGCGATTTGAAGGCTTTCGACCAGCCGCGATAGCACGGTTGGCGCGTACGACCAGTCGGGCGGGCCGAACATCAGGCCAAGAATTTGTCCGACCTGCGGCAGCCCGCGCGCGAGCCGTTCGGGTGACACGTTCAGCCCCGTCCCGGACCAGTACAACGCGGCGAGGGATAGAAGGACGTAGACGGCGACGCGGATCGTGCCGCCGAGCGAGCGCGGGCGGGGAAGTGGCGCGGAGGGCGTCATACCAGTTTGCTCCGCAGCCAGGTCGAAAGCGAGTCAATCACGAACACGGCCAGAAACGTGATGGCGATGATCAGGCCGACGCGCCCGGTGCGAAACAGGTTGATCGCCTCGTTCAAAACCACGCCCACGCCGCCCGCGCCGACCAGACCGAGAACCGCGCCCGCGCGCACGTTGATTTCAAAAGCGTACAGCGTGTAGGCGACGTAATCGGGCGCGACCTGCGGGAACACGGCGAAAACCGCCCGCTGAAGCCGCGAGCCGCCAGCCGCCGTGATCGCCTCAAGCGGGCCGGGGTCAATCGTCTCGACCGTGTCGGTGAGCAACTTGGCGACCACGCCGAAGGTGAACACGATCAGGGCAAGCACGCCCGCGACCGGCCCGATGCCGAACGCGGCCACGAGCAGGGTGGCGAGGATCAGGTCGGGGATCGTGCGCAGCAGGCTCAAAAAGCCGCGCCCAAATGCGTAAACCGTGCGCGATGCCAGATTGCGCGTGCCCACGAGCGCGAACGGCAGCGCGAGGGCGGACCCGATAACGCTCGCCAGAAACGCCATGCGGATCGTTTCCAGCAGCCGCTCGGTGATCTTGGGCAGGTACTCGAACGGCCACGGCCGGTCGGGAGAGGGGAGCAGCCGCTGGAAATACTCCGTCATCTTCGGCAGCCCCTCGACGAACGCGCGCCCGTTGACGCCCGTGCCGCGCGCGCTCCACGCGAGAACGGCGACGACGATGGCGGCGGTCAGCCAGCCGCGCCACGGCATCGGCGGGCGCGACGCGATGGGGAAGGAACTTTCAGCGGGCAAGCGAGGCGGCCTCAGGGGCGACGCTCGTGGGGGCGGGCGGCGGGGCGGACGCTTCGGGGGACGGGCCGCCGCGCAAATCGTCGGGGCGAATCTGGCGGCCGTAGATTTGCTCGAAGGTCGCCTCGGTCATGCCGGTCGCCGGGCCGTCGAAAACAACCTCACCGGCGCGCAGACCGACCACGCGGTCGGCGTATTCCATCGCCATGTCCACGAAGTGCAAGTTGACGAGCGTGGTCAGGTTTTCCTCGCGGCCCAGGCGTTTCAGGTCGCGCATGACCTGGTGCGCGGTCGGCGGGTCGAGCGAGGCGACGGGTTCGTCGGCGAGCAGCAGGGTGGGCCGCTGGGCGAGTGCACGGGCGATGGCGACGCGCTGCTGCTGCCCGCCGGACAGCGTGTCCGCGCGTTGGTAGGCTTTTTCGGGGATGCCGACGCGGGCCAGGCTGGTGAGCGCGAGTTCCACGTCGGGGCGGGGGAACAGGCCGAGCAGTGTGCGCCAGGCAGGCAGATACGCGAGCCGCCCGGCAAGCACGTTGCGCAGCACGGACGAGCGGCGCACCAGATTGTAGTTCTGGAAGATCATGCCGACCTTCGCACGCACGCGCCGCAGGCTGGCGTCGCCCAGCGCAGTCACGTCCGTGCCGTCCACGATCACGCGGCCCGACGTGGGCGTGACCAGCCGGTTGACGCAACGGATCAAGGTAGATTTACCCGCGCCCGACAAGCCAACCACGACCACGAACTCGCCTTTCTCGAACGTCAGGCTGACGTTCTTGAGGGCGACGTGGCCGTTCGGGAACTGCTTGGTGACGTTCTCGAAGACGACAGCGGGTTCGGGCATGAACTACTTTTTGGCGGTCGGGGCGGGAGCCGGTGCGGGCTTCTTGTCAATAGACTGAAGGTCAACGCCCATCGCGCGGGCCGTTTGGCGAACGACCTCGTAGTCCTCGTCCTTCGCCTCGGCCAGGCCGTCAATTTCGTAGGTGTCGAGCAGAGTTTTCTTGCCTTCGGGCGTGGCGGCGTACTTGAGGAGGGCGGCCTTTATTTTTTCGGCAAGGGCGGGGTCCAGGTCCTTGCGGACGCTGAAGGTGTCGTTGGGGATTTCGTCGGTTTTGCCGATCATTACGACCTTCTGCTTCACGTCGGGGAGCAGTTTTTCGACCTTGTTGCGCGCGTCGTCGTACACGCTGCACACGTCCACGTCGCCGTTGTAGACCGCCCGGATCGCGTTGTCGTGGCTGCCGGCAAAGGTCGTGTTGGAAAAAAACGTGTCCGGGTCCATGCCCTTCGCCTTGAGGTACGCGGCCGGGAAAAGATAGCCCGACGCGGATGCGGCGTCCACCCAGGCCATGCGCTTGCCCTTTGCCTCCTCGATGCTTTTGATGCCGGAGTCCGCCCGCGCCAAAAACATGGCGTGGTAGGTCAGCGCGCCCTTGCGCGAGGATTTCAGCAGCACGCGCGCGCCGTTCTCGCTGTGGGCCAGCACGTAGGCGAACGGGGCGAGCGCGCCGATGTCCACCTGGCCCGACCCCATCGCCTGGATCAGGCCGGTATAGTTGGTGGCCGTAATGGTTTCAACGGGAATGCCGGTTTCCTTGCTGATGAAGTCAGCCATCGGCTTGGCGGTTTCGGCGATTTTGTCGGCTTCGAGGGACGGCACGAAGCCGAACACGAGTTTATCGGGCGTCGCGCCCCGGCTGTTCCCGGAAGCGGAGGACGGCGCGCTGCCGTTGCCGCCATTCGCGGAACCGCCGCTGTTGCTGTCACCGCAGCCGGCGATCACAGCGAGAAAAAGAACAAACAAAACGATGCGGCGGGCGTGTTGGGCCACTTCAAGTATCCTCCGGTGCGTGGGCGCCCGTGGCGTCGCCGCCGCCGGGGGGATGATGGTAATCAAGCGCGTGGGCGTCGGCGAGTTCCTGATAGCGGGCGAGAACGGCGGCGGGGGCACCGTCCCAGCCGCGAAAGGTGACGGCCCGGTCGTCCAGGTAGATGTCGGCGTACACCTTGCCGGAACACTCCATGCCGGGGTCCATGCCGACGTTGATCGCGTCAAAGGGAATCGCGTGCGCCTCCAGGTAGGCGCGCAGTTCGTCCTCTTCGGTGCGGCAGGTGAACACCACGACGTTCCATCCGCGCGCCTTGAGGCCGCGCAGCGCGTCGGCCGCGCCGGGCAGCGGGGGCAGGAAAACGCCCCGCCCGGCCCAGCCCTGGAAGTGCGCAATGGTTCCGTCGAAGTCTACCGCGATGGTGGGCATGGTGTCGGGGACGTTCCCCAAACGGGCAACGCGCGCCCGCTTCGGTTGACGGTGCCTTTTCGCCCGCCGTATAATCGCCTTGAGCGGAGCCGCGCGGCGCGCTCCCACTTCAGTGAAGAATTATACAGACGGCCGCAAGGCACCGTCAACCCGCGCGCGCTGGCCTGCCCTTTCCACAAACCCCGTCATGGACGTTCTTGAAAAACTGAACCGCACCTTCGGGACGTGGTACGAGGGGCTTTTCGGCGGCGGAGCGGCGGAAGACGCCGACCTGCGCCCGCGCGACATCTTGCGACGTATTTTGCGTGCGATGGAGGACGGCCGCCGCGAGGGTTTGGACGGCCAGGTCTACGTTCCCAACCACTTCACGCTCGACATCGCGGTTTCGAACGACGACGAGCGCGACTACCTGCGCACGTTTCTGGACGCCGAGGAGCTCGCCGCCGCCGTGCGCCAGCGCATCGAGCAGCACGGCTACAAAACGCGCGGCGGATTGGCCTTCGAGATCAACGAATTGGACGGCAAGCCGGACGGTGGCGGGCGCGTGAGCGTGCGCTGCCGCTTCGACGCCACGATTTCCGAGCAGCGCGCGGCTGCCGAAAGGCCCCGCCGCCGCGCCGCCGTCGTCGCCGCGCCGGACCGCGCCCCGGCGGTCGCGGGCGATCACGACGACGACGATGCGGGCACGGTTCCCGTTAGCGGCGCGCTCGCCTTTGTGACCGTTCACCACGCAAACGCGCCTGACGAAGTGGTGCCGCTGACTTCTCGTGGCGCGCAGATCGGCCGCTCCCGGCAGGCCGGCAACGACGTCGTTATCGCAAACGACGGCCAGGTAAGCAAGCGGCACGCGCGCATCGAACGCGCGCTGGCCGGCGGCGGCTGGTTCGTGCGCGACCTGGATTCGACCAACGGAACGTACGTCAACGAGCAGCCGGTTTCACCTAGCGACCTGTATCCGCTTGGCGCGAGCGACGAAATCCGGATCGGCGCGACCCGGCTCACGCTGTCGCAAACGGCGGGCGGCAAGCCCGCGATGCCGCCGCCGCCCCCGCGTGCCGTTGCCGTCGCGCCACGGCTCGTGGGCGAAAGTGGAATGGTTTTCCCGCTCGCGTCTGAAATGATCGTCGGGCGCGCGCTGACCAGTGACATCATGCTGCCCGACGATGGCGTCGCCGCCCGGCACGCGCGGCTGACCCTGGATGAGGCCGGTCAGGTCTTCGTCGAGGACTTGGACACGACGGGCGGAACGTTCGTGAACGGCGAGCGCATCCCCGGCCGCTTCGCCGTGGTTCTGTACGCGGGCGATAGGGTCCGCTTCGGTCGGGCCGAGGAACTTCGTTTGGACGTGCCCGGCGCGCGCGGCCGAGCCGCATCGGCCGCCGCGTCTCCATGAACGGTTTGCCGCTGAACGAATGGCTGGGCCTGGCCCGTTTCGCCTTTTTGCTGCTCCTCGTTTTGTTCGTGCTGATGGTGTTGTGGCTGCTGCGCCGCGACGCGCAAGGCTGAGGCCGCTTCTTTTTACATGGCAACTACGCAGAAAAAACAACTCGGCAGCGCGCCGCCCGCCGGTCCGGCCACCCCCGTCGTCCCCCTCGACGACGCCCGGCGCGTTTTCGTGGCCGCGCGCACCGACATCGGGAGGCGGCGCAGCGTCAACGAGGACGCCGTGCTCGTTTTGTCCGGCGATCAAGAAGACCTGCCCGACACCGACCTGATCGTCGTGGTCGCCGACGGCATGGGCGGGATGCAGTCCGGCGACGTAGCGAGCCGCGAGGCCGTGCGCGTGGTGCGCGAAACTCTGATTAACCGCCTGGCCGCGCCCGGAGCCGACCCTGAAGCCGCGCTCGATCAGGCCCTGAAGCAGGCCAACGACGCGGTGCGCGCGCTCGCCGGCAAACCCGCCGCCGCCGCGAATGGGACGGAAAACGACGCAACGGCACAGGAACCGGAAACCGCTCCGTCCGGGGGCGTGATGGGCACGACCTGCGTGGCCGGCGTGCTTCAAGCCGACCGGCTTTTCCTGGCCCATGCCGGCGATTCGCGCGCTTACCTGCTGCGCGGCGGGCGGCTGGGGCGCCTGACCGACGATCATTCGTTTGTCGAGGAGCGCGTGCGGGCCGGCGACCTGACCGAGGAAGAGGCCCGCCGCAGCCGTTTTCGCAACATGATCACGCGCGCCATCGGCATTGACGCGGTTCTGACGCCCGACCTGCGAAGCGACACGCTCGCGCCCGGCGACACCCTGCTGGTTTGCACCGACGGTTTGACGACTATGTTGTCCGACGAGGAGATCGAGGCCGCGCTCGTTAAGTGCGCCCCCACGCGCGCGGGAATGGAAGCCGGCGCGGCTTTGGACGTGGACGCCGCGTCGCGCAGCCTGATTGATCTGGCGAACCGCAAAGGCGGGTCCGACAACATCACCGTCGCCCTGGTCCACGTTCCGGATGCGAGCGGCCGGGGCGCGGCGGCGCCTGTTGCCGCCGCGCTTGGTGCGAACGAGGACGACGAGGGCGCGGCCGGCGAAAACGAACACGGCCCCGCGCCGCCGCTGCCGCGCCGCCGCACTTCTCCTTTGGTTGTTCTGCTTGCGTTCGTCGGGCTGCTCGCCCTGCTGCTCGCGGGCGCGCTCGCAGCCCTGCCCGGTTTGCGCAACGACGCCGCCGACCTGCTGTTGCGCTTCGGCAGCAAGCAGGCCGGAACAAGCGACGCGCGGCTGCAATCCGCCACCGCTCGAATCAACGGCAAAAAAGCCGCGAGCGCGGCGGGCGCGACCACGTCGTCGGTCGCGGGCGTGCCGGCTGATTTGTCGCAAGTCGTGTACGGCAAGCCCGAAGCCTTCGTGCCGCTGCTGGCGCGCGGCGACCTGCTTTCTTATTCGTCCGCGCAGGGCTTTTTGTACCTCGTGAAGGACACGTCGGGCGCGCTCGTGCGGGTCGGGCGGGACGGCGCGATTTTGAAGGCGGTTGCTGCCCTGCCCGTCGCGCCGCCGCCGCCCACGCCCGTCCCGATCACCCGCAACTTCGTCGCCACCGACCGCGAAGGGAACGCCTACGTTTCGCACACGCTGCGCCGCGTGATCGAAAAATACAGCCCGCGCGGGCAGCGTCTCGCTACCTTGAAAGGATTTTCGCGCCCCGAAGCCCTGGCCGTGGACGAGGACGGCAACGTGTACGTCGTGGATTACAATCAGGTCAAGATCGTGCGCGCCGCCCGCCCGCATCTTTTCGGCGGAACCAAACCCGCCAAAGCGAAGAAGTAAACAAAACGCTCATGGCCGCGACGATTGGAACCATCGGCAAGTACGAACGCTTGGACGTGCTGGGTCACGGCACGTCGGGCGTGGTGTATCTTGCGTGGGACCGGCTGCTGAGAAGGCAGGTCGCCCTCAAGGAAGTGCGCGCGGCCGGGCCGGAAGTCGAGCGCGTGCTTGCCGAGGCGCAGGTGCTGGACCGGCTGCGCCACCCGCACATCGTCGCCGTTCACGCCGTTGATGTGGACCCCGCGACCGGCGTCGTACTGATCGAGATGGAATTGGTGCGGGGCAAAGATCTGGCCGAAACGCTGCGCGAGCAGGCTGCCGGCAGCCCGCTCCCGCTCGCCGACGCGCTGCGAATCACGCGCGCGGTTTTGAGCGCGCTCGGCTTCGCGCACGATCAGCGCGTCATCCACCGCGACGTGAAACCCGCCAACGTTTTGATCGGTCAGAACGGGGCGATCAAGCTGACCGACTTCGGGCTGGCCGAGGCGCTCGGCAGCCATTCAGTCGCGGGCGGCGGCGGGACGTACCCGTACATGGCCCCCGAAGACTTCGCCGAACACGAAGCGAGCGACAAGCGCGCCGATTTGTGGGCGGTCGGCGTCATGTTGTTTGAGATGCTGACCGGCCGCCGCCCGTTCCTCGTCACGCGCTCCAAGGACCCGTTTGCCTGGAAACTCGCCATCGAGCAGGACGAACCAACCCCGCTCGCCGTGTTGCGCCCTGACCTGCCGCCCGCGCTCGGCGACGTGGTCGCGCGCGCGTTAGCAAAGGACAAAACCGCCCGCTTCCGCTCCGCCGACGAGTTCGCCCGCGCGCTCGATGCCGCCGTTCCCAATGAGGAAAAAAACGGACCGGCGAACACCTTTGCCGTGCCCCCCCCCGCCCCCAATTCTGGGGGGGGCGGAACCGCGTTCACGGAGTTTACGTTCGCGGACGGGGCGCGGCCCGCAACGCTCGACGAACTGCTGCTCGCCGCCGTGGACCGCTGGGACGAGGCCAAACAAGCGCTGTTCGAAGGGCGGCTGGAACGGGGCCTACGCGCATTGGGCGAAGTGTACATCGCGGACATGGCGCGCGAACTCGCCCAAACGCACCGTGTCGAACCCGCCGACGCGGACGAACGGTTGCGCGAATTTTTGTTTCGCTCCGGCCTCGACCTGGATGCCGAAGCCCGCCGCCGCGAAAGCCTGGCCGACGATGCTCGCCGTCGCGGTGACACGACGGACGCCGACGCCCTGCTCAAAACGGCCCGCCGGCTTGCGCCCATCCGACTTACTGCCAACGGGCACGACGGTGGCCGAACCGCCAAACGCCTCCTGCGCCTGCCGTACCGCGCGGCGCGTTCGGAGCCGCCCGCGCCTGCCGCCGCTCCGACGCCGCCGTCGCTCCTCCACGACGACGCCACACGTACCGTGGCTGCCCTGCCCGTCGCGGCTCCTGCGGCCATTCCGATTCCCCAAGCGGAAAAAAAACAGCGTGAGCCGACGCGCTGGTGGTTCGGGCCGCTGCTCGTGTTGTGCCTCGCGCCGCCGGCCGGCGCGCTGTGGAGCGCGCCGCAGGGCCACGCCGTCCGCACCGAAAACGTGCTGGCCGCGTGGAGCGCGACCGGAATCCTGGGTGCGCTGCTGCTGATTCTGGGCACGGGCGTGCGCGCCCGGCTCTGGACGCGCGTCGCCTGCTTCGCGCTGGTCGCCGTCGGGTTCGTCGCTGCGGGAACGCTGGGCCGCGCCCTTTTCGGCGGCCTGCCCCGACCCGACGTTCTTGTTTTGTTTGCGACCGGCGGCGCATTCCTGTTACTTTTTCTTTCGGCCCAGGCCGCGACCGCACGGCGGCTGTGGCGGCTGTGGGCCTTCGTGATTTTCGCCCTGTCGCTGCTCGCGGGCGTCTTTTTCGCCGCCAATGCGTAAAACAATGCGTGAGACGATGTCGCTCATCGCTCAAAGGAGACTTGCTTGAGCACTCGAAAGATCGTTCTTTACCTGCTTGCCGGCCTGGTCGTTCTGGGCATCGGCAACTTCTTGCTGCGCTCGTTCCAGATTCGCCAGCAGCTCGCCTTGGTCGCGTCCGGGGACCCGGCCGCGCAAACGGCCGGCGTCAAGAATTTGATGGACCGGGGCGCGCTGTTTGACGCGCTTCAGGGCGGGGCGCCGAAAGAAACGCGTCTCAAGGCCGTCGAGACTTTGGAAAAAATGGCCGGCAACGGGGCGGACAAAAACGCCTTTGAGCAGTTGCTCCAAATGCTCAAGGACCCTGATACCGAGTCCGCCGAGGCCAAAACGCATCCCGTCCGCGACCGGGCCATGAATGCCGTCGCCAAAGTCGGCGCGTTTTACCCGGAGCGTTTGCTGGACGCCGCCAAGGACCAGGACGGCGCGATCAAGGGTCAAAGCCGCGAAGCCTTGAAGGTCATCGGTGCGCCCTTGATGAACCAGATGGCCGCCCGGCTGGGCGACGGCGACCTGCGCGCCCCGCTCGGCGACATCCTCGCTAGCAACGTCGGCCCGCAAACCGTGCCGCTCGTCACGCCCTACCTCGCACCCGACAAACTGAACCCGGACGGCAAAAAGAAGCCCGAAGACCAGGTCAAGCCCAAGGTCGAACTGATCGAGATTCTGGGCAAGTTCAAGGCCCCGGCCGCGACCGACCCCAAAGTCACGCCCGAACAGCGCGCCACAGCGGTCGCGCAGGTCGCCGATGCCGCCCGCGCCATCGTGCCCTTCAAGGGCGATGCGGACCCGAACGTGCGCCGCGCCGTCGTCACTTCGCTCGCAAACCTCGCCAACGACGTTGCCGGGCCGGTGCTGATCGAGGCCCTCACCAGCCCGACCACCGACCCCGACGCCCGCGCGGCGGCGGCCGGCGCGCTCGGAGCGATTGCCACGCCCGAGGCCAACGCGGCGATGATCGGCGCGCTCGGCGACGCCGATCTGCGCGTCGCCACGGCCGCCGCCGCCGGTCTGCGGCGCGCGGGTGACAAGGCGAGCCAGGCCGTCGCGGGTGCGCTCGCCAACCCCGACCCGGCCGTGCGCGCGCTCGCCGCCGATGCCGCTGCCGGCCAGACCAGCCCCGCGCTTGCCGTTCGCGCACTCAAGGACCCTGATCCCCAGGTGCGCGCGTCGGCGGCGGTTGCGCTTGGTGACTTGAAAAACGGCGCGCTCGCGTCCGCCCCGCTCGTCGCCGCCCTTGCCGACCCCGACGGCAACGTCGCCACCGTCGCCTCGCAGTCGCTTGTCCGCCTGGGCGAACCGGCCATCCCCGCCCTCGTGGGCGCGCTCGCGTCGGGCAACGATACCGTGGCCTACTACGCCTCGCAGGCGCTGGGCACGATTGGCCGCCCCGCCGTCCCCGCCCTGATGAACGCCGCGGGCGCGGGCCAGGGCGCTCGCTGGGCCGCCGTTACCCTGGGTCAGATCGGCGACCCGCGCGCCGCTTCCGTCCTCCAAGCCCTGAAAGGCGATTCCGACCCCGACACGGCCAACGCCGCCGACGTCGCCCTTGCCAAAGTTAAGCAGGGCTGACACCGGGGTTCGGGTCAAAACGCAGAGGCGCAAAGGGGTGCCCCTTTGCGCCTCTGCGTTTGAATCCGGTCAGGCCGCGTTGGGGTTGGTGATGCTAAGCGTGTCGCCGGCAAGGGACACGTTGTAGCCGAAGGCGTCGCGGAAAAAGTCGAACGGGACGAACATCTGGCCGTCCTGAACGAACGGTTCGGCCGAAAGGGTGACGGGCGTGTTCGAGCCGTCGGACCCAACCACGTTGACGCTGGTATCGGCCATCGAAACGTTCGCCGTCCACTGCCCGATGGCTACGGCCGAGGCTTTGGCGTCGTTGTCATAACTGACGCTGCCGCCGAGCGACTCAGCCACGTCGCGCAGCGGAATGTAATGCTTGTTGTTCGCGTGCAGAAACGGCTCGGTGCCCAGCGTGACGGTGTTGCCCTGAATGTTGTACGGCATGGTGTTTTTTCTTTTTGCTCCTTTGGGGATGGGGCGCAGGCTCGCGCGCCGCATGAATGCTTACCCGATGCGAACGTCGGAAAAACCGGACGGCGTCACGCCCGGCCCGACGGGGGGCAGGCCGGTGGGGTCAATGCGGGCGAGGGCAGCAAGCAGGAGAGATTGAAGGCGCGGGGCCGCGTCTGCCATCGCCTGCTCGACCTCGGCGTGCGCGAGCGGGGTGGGGGATAAACCCGCGCCCGGATTGGTCACAAGCGACACGCCCGCGTAGTGCAGCCCCGCCTCGCGCGCGAGCGTGGCTTCGGGTACGCCGGTCATGCCCACCACGTCCGCGCCCCACTGCGCGAACAGGCGCACCTCGGCGGGCGTTTCGTAGCGCGGCCCGTCGCCGCACAGGTACGTTCCGGTCGGGCGCAGGGGGATTTCGAGGGCGCGGGCCGCTTCGAGCAGCGCGCTTCGTAGTTCGGGCGAGTAGGGAACGGAAAAGTCGGTATGAACGACCTGGCCGGGCGCGTCGAAAAAGGTCATGCCGCGCTGGGCATCGCGCGTGAAGTCAATGAAGTTGTCGAGCAGCACGAACTCGCCGGGCGCAAGGTTGAGATGCAGACCGCCAACGGCCGTGGTAGCGAGCACACCGCGAACGCCGAGCGCGGCAAGCGCGCAGACGTTCGCGCGGTACGGGATGCGGTGCGGCGGCAGCCGGTGCCCGGCCCCGTGACGCGCCAAAAATACGACCCGCCGTCCGCCGATTTTTCCAACCCGCGCCGCCGTTTCTCCGTAGGGTGTCGTGAGGGAAAGAACTCGCGCTTCTTCGCCGTCGTCGAGCGGAAAATGCCCGATGCCAGTGCCGCCGATGATGGCGACGGAAGGTTCAGCGGCGTCGAACGTGTCGGGGGAGCTTCGGGGTGTCCTCGTTGGCATGGGCTTGTTCCTCGTGCGGTTTGACGACTGACGCGCCCGGCGGCTGAAGCCGCAGGCTACAAAAGCACAAAGTCCGCTGCGCAGACTGAATGCCGTGCGTTCGATAGGTCTTCAGCCTCCGCGGGAGGCTTGGTGCCTTTGTAGCCTGCGGCTTCAGCCGCCGGGCGCACATCGTCACGCTGGTGGGGGCATCGTCTGAACGCAGTTTGACACGTTCCCGCCGCCGCATGCTACCATCGGCCGTGCCCGAACCTGCTCGACGGCCGCAACTCTCGCCCACAGCCGCGACCGCATTTGGGGCGCTGCTCCTGCTCGCGGTCGCCGCCGGGGCCTTCTGGCCGATTGTTTCCGGACGGCGCACGGTTTATTTTGGCGACCTGGGTTTGTACTTCGTTCCCCAACTCGCGTTTCAGCGGCGCGAACTGCTCGTGGGCCGGCTGCCGCTGTGGGACCCGTACAAGTTGTGTGGGATGCCGTTCGTGGGCAACCCGCAGGCGTGGCCGCTGTACCCGTCGTCGCTTTTGCTAACGTGGCTCGACGCGCCGGTCGCGGCTGGCCTTATCGGCGTGCTGCACCTTTTCCTGGCGGCCGTGGGAACGCTGTTGTTTTTGCGGCGGCGTGGTTTGGGGATGGCCGCCTGTTTGCTGGGCGCGCTCGCGTTCGGCTTCGGGGGCGCGCTCGTGTCCAAGATGCAGTTTCCGAACATGGTGCAGGCGGGCGCGTTTTTGCCCTGGCTGCTGCTGGGCGTGGAGGGCATTGTTGTCGTTGCGGCGGCGCGGCCCGGCGCGACCGTGCGCGCCACGGCGGGTTTGGGCTTCCTTATCGGCCTGGCCCTGCTTGCCGCGCACGCGCAAATGTTCTTAATGCAGTTTTACGCGGGCATGGCCTGGGCTATTTTCCGGGTTCGCCAAATGCCCTCTGAAAGTCGCCGCCGGACCGTTCGTTATCTTTTCATCGCTCTTTTCCTCGGCGGCGCGCTCGCGGCGGGGCAACTGCTGCCGGTCGCCGATCACGTCCGCGCTTCGGTGCGGACAAAAATGACGCTGGGGGGCGCGAACCGGTTTACGCTCACGCCGGCAACGCTGGCAACGAACTTCGTCGCGCCAAATGCCTTCGGAAATCCGGCCACAACCGACTACGCGGGGCCGGGCAACTTTTGGGAGCCGTGCGCTTATTTGGGAATTTTGCCCTTCGCGCTTGCCGTGTGGTGCGCGGCCAGGCGATTTCGCAAGTCGGCCGACGTTCGCTTTTTTGCCCTCGCCGCTTTTGCTTGCGTGTGGCTCGCGCTGGGGCGGGTAGGCGGGTTGTACGTTGCCGCCTTTTACCTTTTGCCGGGCGTGAACAAGTTCCACGACCCGGCCCGCTGGCTGCACGTCGCCGCGTTTGCGCTCGCGTGCCTGGCGGCCTTCGGGCTGGAGGCGGTTGGGACGCAGTTACGTCCCGGCCGCCTCCGCGCCGGCGTCGCCCTCGTCGTCCTGGCTTTGTCGGCCGCCGATTTGCTTCGTTTCGACCAAACGCTCAACCCGACCATGAACGCGTCCGTTTGGGACTGCCAAACGGATGCCGCTTTGCCGCCCGGCCGCGTGCTGCACGCCGACGTTCCAAATGCCTGGAAACGCTTTGTCCCGTACCGAACCTACGGCCCGTTCGAACGGCGCGACGAAATGGCGGCGTCTTTTTTGGCGACGCTCGCGCCCAACCTGACCCAGCGAGCGGGCCTGCTCGACGCAAGCGGCTACGAACCGGTCCGCGGCCGCGCGAGCGATTTGCTGTTAGCCGCTCTGCTTCGAGAAGCAAAAAACGGCGACGCCGGCAGCCCCGCGCGGCATCTGCAAGCGGCAGGCGTCGAAGCCATCCTGACGTTGCGGTCAGACGCGCCCGGCGCGGTCGTGCAGCGTATGTCCGGCGCGCGTGCGGCGACCCTGTTCTCGACGTGGCGCACGGCGCGCACCACCGACGAAGCCTTGACCCGGTTCCTCGCGCCTGATTGGGACGGCGTGCCCATAGTCGCAAACGCGCCTTTTCCGGGCGCGGGCGGCAGCGGCGGCAGTGCGCCCGTTGCGGCCCGCGTCGAACGCGGTGACGGCCCGAACGAACTCACCGTTTGGCTGCCGCCGCCCGGCCGCCCCGACGCGCCCGCCCGGCTTGTGGTGGTCGCCGACACGAATCATCCGGGCTGGCGCGCGTTTTCCCACGACGCGAATGGATCGCGCCGGCCCGTGGCTATTCTTGCCGCCAATGGGTTGTTTCGGGGCGTGATCGTGTCCTCGTCCACGCGGCGCGTCACGTTCCAATTCGCGCCGGCCGCGTTCCGGGTCGGCCTGTTCGTAACCTTCGTGGCGGCTGGTATTATGGGAGGGATGTGGGCGAGCGTTCTTGTTTGTCCGCGTATCCCTTTCAAAATAAAAAATCGCGGCGGCGTCGCGCGCGCGCGCAAGGAGTGATTGTTGGCATGGCAGACCTCAAGATTGACACCCGTTTGGTGGACGGCAAGCCCGTTCTGGACCTGACCGGCGAGGTGGATTCTTATAATTCGCCCAAACTGCGCGAAAAAATGGTGTCCTTGATTGACGAGGGTAATCCAAACCTCATCATCAACATGACCGGCGTGGACTACATTGACTCGACCGGCCTGGGAACCCTGGTCGGCGGCCTGAAGCGCGCGAGCGAAAAGAACGGCGCGATCCGCCTGATCTGCCCCAACGAGCAGATTTACAAGGTTTTCAACATCACCGGCCTGGTCAAAGTGTTTTCGATCTTCGACAACGAGGCGGCGGCGCTTTCCTGATCGCGGCATCACTGGATTCGCGCCGCCCGCTGGACGGTCCGGCGGGTTCCGAGCGCATCTCACGCGGTGGAGCGGCGGCGACCCTTTGTGAGTCGCCGCTTCCTTTTTGTCCGGCCGGCCTCGAATACGACGCTGCGACGCGCGCCATTCATGCCGACTACGTCGCGGCCGGCGCGCAGTGCGTCACCGCCGACGCTTTTCTTGCTCCGTTTGCCCCCGACCCGGCTGTCGCGGTACAACAGGTCCGGCACGCGGTCGCTCTCGCGCGGGGCGTGGCCGGCGAACGTTTTGTGTTCCTTTCGCTCGGTCCGGGCGGCTCACCCGCCGTTTACGCTGATCTCGCCCGCGCTGGAGCGGACGCGAGAGCAGACCTTCTTCTTTTCGAGACCTTTGTTCGCGCCGACGAAGCCGCGCGCGCGCTCCAAGCGGCGGCGAAAGCAACTGGCGGCAACGTTGCGCTGGCTGCATCCCTCGTCGTGGACGCCGACGGGCAAACGCTTGCCGGACGCGAACCGGTCGTGCAAGCCACGCGCTGGCTGATTGAGGCGGGGGCGAACGTGGTCGGCCTGAACTGTCAGCCGCCCGATCTGCTACCCGGCCCGGTCGCGGCGATGGCCGCCGTGGCCCGTCTCGCGAACGTTTCCGTTCTGGTGCGGCCGTCGGCAGGAATACCGGTTCGCACGGGCGAAACGTGCGTCTACCCGTGGGGGCCGCAAGCCTGGGCCGAGGCGACGAACGTTCTTCGCCGCCACGGGGCCGACTTCGTGGGCGGCTGCTGCGGGGCCGGACCCGCGCACATTGCCGCGCTCGCCGCCGCACTTTTTCATCCCGACCTCAATTCTGACCTCGGAGGAAACTCTTCATGCGAATGATCTCGCGTTCCGAACTTTTCCGTCTTTTGCTGCCGGCAGTGGCGCTCGCCGCCGTTTTTTCCGGTTCGGCAGGCTGCAAGCCGAGCGACAACGCGGCAGGCAGTGGCGGGAACGCCACGCCCGCGCCCGGCGGCGGCGAAACCGCCGCTTCCGTTAAATCGCAGGACATGTCCGGCGACGAAATCCTGATCGGCCACTACGCATCCATGACCGGCGACAACTCGACGTTTGGCATCGAGGCCGACCAGGGCGCGAAACTGGCCGAAAAGGAAATCAACGCGGCCGGCGGCGTGCTGGGCAAAAAGGTAAAGTTAGAAACCCAGGACGATCAGAGCAAGCCTGAAGAGGCCAAAACGGTCGCCACGGGCTTCGCGGCCAACCCGAAAATCGTCGCGGTCATCGGCGAAGTCTCGTCGGGGCGCTCGCTCGCGGCCGGGCCGGTTTTTCAGCGCGCGGGCATCCCGATGGTGTCGCCCGCCTCGACCAACCCCAACGTCACCAAGATCGGCGGTTACATTTTCCGCGTCTGCTTCATTGACCCGTTCCAGGGCTTCGTCATGGCGAAGTTCGCGCGCGACGATTTGAAGGCAACAAAGGTCGCCATCATGCGCGACCAGGCAAATGACTACTCGGTCGGTCTCGCCAACGTGTTCACCGAGGAGTTCCCCAAACTCGGCGGCCAGATCGCGCTTGACGTTTCCTACAGCGGCAAGGATTCCGACTTCCGCTCGCAACTTGCCCAAATTAAGGCGTCCGGGGCCGACGCCATTTTCATTCCCGGCTACTACAGCGAGATCGGGACGATTGCGCGCCAGGCCCGCGAACAGGGCATCAAGGTCCCCCTCCTGGGCGGCGACGGCTGGGACAGCGAAAAACTCATCGCGGGCGCGGGCGGGGCGGGCGGCGCGCTCGAAGGCTCCTACTTCTCGACCCACGCCGCCAAAGACGCCAAGGATCCCGGCATCCAGAAGTTCGTGCAGGCGTTCCGGGCCGAGTACAAAAAGGACCCGCCGTCCTCCAACTGCGCGCTCGGCTACGACGCCGTGATGCTGCTCGCCGACGCCATCAAACGGGCCAACTCGACTGAGCGGGCCAAAGTTAAGGAAGCGCTCGCCGAAACGAAAAACTTCGCGGGCGCGACCGGCGCGATCACCATCAACGCCGAGCGCAACGCCACCAAGCCCGCCGTCGTCCTCCAGGTCCGGGGCAACGACTTCGTGTACCGCCAAACCGTTCAGCCGCCCACGGCGGGCGGTTAACGAGAAACGCGCCCGCATGAGCCAGATACCGCAGCAGATCGTCAACGGCATCCAACTCGGCAGCATCTACGCCCTGATCGCGCTGGGCTACACGATGGTGTACGGCGTGCTGCGCCTGATCAACTTCGCCCACGGCGACGTGTTCATGGTGGGCGCGTTTCTGGGCTACTACGCGGCTACCTACCTCAAACTGCACGAGCAGCCCACGCTCGGCGCGGCCCTCCTCGCCCTGCTGCCGGTCCTGCTCGTCACCATGCTGGCGTGCGCGCTGCTCGGCTTTTTGATCGAGCGGCTCGCGTACCGGCCGCTGCGCCGCGCGCCGCGCCTGACGGCGCTCATCACCGCCATCGGCGTGTCGCTGTTCCTGGTGAACGGGGCGCAGTTACTCTTCAAGGCCGACCCCAAGTTCTTCCCGTCCGTTACGCCCCAGGGCGCGGCCTCGACGCTGAAAGCGGGCAGCCTGGTCATCTCGAAAGATCAACTGGTGCTGGTCGCCGCCGCCGCGCTTTTGATGACCGTGCTGTGGTACATCGTGCAGCGCACGCGGATCGGCAAGGCGATGCGGGCCGTTTCGCACGACGCGGACGCCGCCGCGCTGATGGGCATCAACACGGACACGGTGATTTCGTTCACGTTCGCACTCGGAGCCGCGCTTGCCGGTGCGGGCGGGATGCTTTTTGCCGCCCTGTCCTACGCCAAAATCCTGCCCGTCATGGGCACGACCATCGGCCTCAAGGCGTTCGTCGCCGCCGTCGTGGGCGGGATCGGCTCCATCCCCGGCGCGATGCTGGGCGGCCTCCTGATGGGCCTGGCCGAGTCGTTCGTCAAGGGCGCGAGCCGCATCGGCAACTTCGAGCCGTCGCGCTGGACCGACGCGGTCGCCTTCGTGCTGCTCATCCTCGTTTTGCTCGTGCGTCCCGCCGGCCTTTTAGGAAAATTCGCCCCCGAAAAGGTGTAGTTCATCATGTCCCTCACCCTCGACCTCGACCTGGAACCGGACGAACAGGCCCGCCTCGAAACCCTCGCCAAAGCGCGCGGCGTGCCCGTGAACGCCTACGCCTCCTCCGTCCTCAAGCGCGAAATAGCGACCGTGCCCCCGCCCCAACTGGCGGAAGAGTCATCGCCGCTGCGCAAGCGCAGCCTTTTGGAACTCGAAGGCTTGGGCGCGGAAATTTGGAAAGACATCGGCGACGCGCAGGAATGGGTCAACGCGCAACGCGCCGAATGGGACGACCGCCCGTGAGGGTAGAAGAGGCCCTCGTTGGCGTGACAAAACTCGGTGTGGACACCGCGCCGCTGATCTATCTCGTCGAGCGCAACCCGGCCTTCGTGGACGCTGCCCGCGAAGTGCTCCGGCGCATCAACGACGGCGCGCCGCGCGGCGTCAGTTCGGTCGTCACGCTGACCGAGGTGCTGATCGTTCCCAAGCGGGCGGGGCGTGCCGACCTGGAAACCGCCTGCCGCGACCTGCTGCTGAACAACGACAACTTTACATTGCTGCCCTTGGACGTTGCCGTCGCGGAGCGGGCCGCCGACCTGCGCGCCCGTTACAACCTCAAGACGCCCGACGCGCTTCAGGTTGCCACCGCGCTCGAAAACGGCTGCCAGGCGTTTTTGACCAACGATGCCGGCCTGCGCCGCGTCGCCGAAATCCGAACGTTGGTTCTGGGGGAATTAACTGCGTGACCGCGCTTCGCCGCCTCGCCACGGCCGCCGTGACGCTCGCCGTGCTGCTCGCGCTTTCCCTTGTGCTGCCGCAGCGGTTGCAGGACGTGGTTTACCGCATCGTGATGCTCAGCGGCATCGCCATCGTCATGGCCGTGTCGCTGAATCTGGTGAACGGGTTCACGGGCCAGTTCTCCATCGGGCACGCGGGGTTTCAGGCGGTCGGTGCGTACGCCTCAGCCGCGCTCACCGTGTACGGCCACAACCGTTTCTTTAGCAATCTGCCGCCGTCGGGGGTGCTTGCCCCGACGGTCGCGGGCTTTTTGCAGGGCACGCCGGCAATGCTCGCCGCCCTGCTCGCAGGCGGCTTGCTGTCGGCGGCCATCGGCTACGTGGTCGGCCTGCCCAGTTTGCGGCTGCGCGGCGACTACCTCGCCATCGTCACCCTGGGCTTCGGCGAGATCATTCGGGTCGCTGTGGAAAATACGGACGCGGTGGGCGGGCCGCGCGGGTTCCAGGGCGACATCGCGTCGGGCATCTCGATCCCCGGATTGGCGAACTTTTTCTGGATTTACGGGACGGTCGTGGTCGTGATCCTGGTCGCGCGTAACCTGCGTTTCTCGGTCAAGGGCTTGTCTTTTCTGGCCGTGCGCGAGGATGAGGTGGCCGCGCAAAGCATGGGCGTGGATACGACAAAGGTCAAGGTGCAGGCGTTCGTGCTGGGCGCGTTCTTCGCGGGCGTGGCGGGCGCGCTGTTTGCGCACTACGACCAGAGCCTTTCCTCGACCCAATTCGGCTTCGTGCGCTCGTTCGACTTCGTGACCATGGTCGTGCTGGGCGGGCTGGGTTCGATAACGGGCGCGGTGCTCGCCGCCGTGCTGCTGACCGCGCTGCCCGAAATCCTGCGCTCCTCACTTGGAGCCGAGTTTAACCAGTACCGCCTCGTTACCTACGCCCTCCTGCTGATTATCCTCATGCTTGTCCGACCGCAGGGTATTTTCGGGCGCGGCGAACTGCGCCGCGACACGTTTTTCCGCCGCCGCCGGCCCGAAGCAACCCCGCTTTCGAATGGATAAGGCGGGCAAAACCCGCCCGGAAAATACGGCGGCCTCGTGGTTAAACGAAGGTCAGGATGAACCCACAGGATAACACCGGCACGGCGAACGCGGACATTGAGGCGGAGATTCGGCGGCAGGTGATTGCCGAGCGTGCGGCGGCGTTCGCCGCGCAGCAGCCGCAAGCCCCGTTATCATCCCCGCCGGCGCGCGGGCCGAGCGGGCTGGAGCGGCAAGCGTCGCGCGGCGGCCTTTTGGGAACGCTTGCCGCATTTGCGTTGCTCGTGCTCAAGTTCATCGCTCCGCTCGCGTCCGGGCTGAAGTTCCTGGGCCTGGGCAAGTTTTTGCTGACCGGCGGCTCGATGCTGCTTTCGATGGCCGCCTACGCGACCACGTTCGGCTGGCCGATGGGGGTGGGCTTCGTGCTGTCCATCTTCGTCCACGAGTGCGGGCACGCGTATGCCGCCCGGCGGCTGGGCTGGCCGTTCTCGTTCATGGTCTTTATCCCGTTCATGGGGGCGATGGTGGCCCACAAGCACGGCGGCAAGAACATTGTCCAGGATGCGTACGTGGGGATTATGGGACCGGTCTGGGGAACGGCGAGCGGGCTGTTCGCGCTTGGCCTGTACTACCTGACCGGGAACGGGCTGTTCCACGCCCTCGCCCAGATCATCCTGTTCATGAACCTGTTTAACCTGGCCCCGATGGCGCCCCTCGACGGCGGCTGGATCGTGCCCCTGTTTTCGCCCAAACTGCTCGCGGCCGGCGTCGTGCTGCTGTTTGTCGTCGCGCCGCACAACCCGCTGATCTGGGTGCTCGCCCTGATGAGCCTGCCGCGCGTCATCGGCGGCTGGAAGGCCAAACCCGACACGCAGCCGTACTACCAGGCCACACCGAACGACCGCTGGCGCTTCGGCCTGATGTACGCGGGCCTTGCCGCGTTCCTCGCTTTTTCCAGTTATCTGCTGCTGCGCGACCACGACCAGCGCAACCCGCAACCCATACGGCGACGGGGAACGACGATTGTCGCTTTCGTCCACGAGGAAGCCGGACGCTGCCGGCAAGAGAAGGAGAATGGTTCCGCATGACCCCACTCGACTCCCTCGGCTCCGACCCGGCCGCCGCCGCTGACTGTGCGTACCATCCCGGCCGCGCCGCCGAAGCCGTTTGCGCCGAGTGCGCCCGCCCGATCTGCGCCGAGTGCCGCCAGACCGTGGCGGACAAGACTGTGTGCGCTTCGTGCGTGGCCGCGATTCGCGCCCGCGTCGCCGCTGAGATGACGCCGCCCGCGCCGGCTGTCGGGGTGGTAAATTCCTGGTCGCCCGCCGCCGCGCCCCCCGTCGGAACCGTTTTTCCGGCAGCCGTGGGCGAGCGCCCAAGCATTCCGCGACTGATTGCGGGCGCGGCGCTCGGCCTTTTACTGGGGATTGTGGGAGTAGCAGTCTGGGTGCTTGCGGTCGCGCTGATAAAATTCGACATCAGCCTGTTCGCGGTCGGGGTCGGCTGGCTCGCAGGCTTCGGGGTCGTCAAGGGCTGCGGCCGGGGCGGGGCCGTTCCCGCGATCATCGGTGCCGTGATTGCCCTGATAGCGACGCTGTCGGGAGCGTTTTTGCTGACGAACGGCCATCCCGGCCTTTTTCAATGGTTCTGCGTGGCGGTCGGCGTGTACGAGGGATACGTGGTGCCCCGCCGCGCCGCGACTGGCTGAACAAGTCGCCTGGATGAATACGCCCGGCGGCGCGGCGCGGCGGCCTTTACGTCGGGTCAATCCAAACGCGGTTGAGGAATGCGCCGTCGAGGTGATCGAAGTCTTTGTCGGTGGTGAGAAGAAGGGCGCCCGTTGCGTTCGCGGTCGCCGCAATCCACAGGTCGTTCTTGCCCATCACGCGCCCGATCCCCTCGCTGTAAACGTCTATTTTGACGTAGGCGTCGAAGGCGTCGAGGACGCCCGGTTCATCCAGGTTGACGCGCTTATAAGGTGGAAAGCAGAAAAGCGAGCTGCTCGGCTCTCGCGGCGCCCGAACCCCACTGTACAGAAAGGGAACGCGGCTCGGCCTCGGTCACTATGTTGATGAGCAGCACGTCGGGCGAAGTCAGCAGCGCGTGGGTCGCCTCGATACGCTGGCCCACGGCGTCGCGGCGGACGTAGTGAACCAGGATGTTGGTATTCAGCACGTAGGTCGTGCTCCCGGCGGACAGAACAACGCTCAACTCAGTTTTTCCAGGGCGTCGGCTACCTGCTCATCGGTTTCGTCGCCGGGCCAGTGGCCGAAGACGCGGTGCATTCCGTTGGTGCCGTCGGTCGGCGGGTTGGCGGGGCGCAGGTGGGCGAACCGGGCTTGTTTTTCGGCGACGCGCTCCGGGGTGGGCCGGTAGGGTTCGATGAGTGCGGCGAGGAACCGGGCTTTTTCCTCCGGGTCCATCGTGCTCATCGGCCGGTCCTCCTCGTCCGTTTGCGCGTCTTCGTATTCCGCTTCAAGGTCGCGGCGCAGCAGGTCGGCGGCGTAGCGGGCGGCGTCCTGGCCCCGGCCGGCGGCGCGCAGGCGCAGCCAAACCAGTTCTTCGGGCGCGAGTTCGATGGTCAGGGTCATGGGCGTGGCCTCCATTTTTCAGCACGCCGTTTATTTTTCCGGAGGCCTTCGTGCCAGGCGACGCACGCGAACGAGGCCCTCGGTGAGCAGGACCGCGGCCGAAAGGGAAAGTGCCGCCCACACCACGGGGAGCACTTCGAGGCTCGTCTTGATCTCCTGACGGAGGACGGCCCACTCCATGTCTCGGCGTGAAAACGCAAGGTCGGCGGGCGGGAGCGCCTTCAAGGCTGAAGCGACCCGCGCCGTTTCAAAACGGTCCCGCGACAGGCTTGTGGCATGGCCGTCCACGAAAAGGACGTTTCGATAGCCGTTCTTGTAGGCTCCCACGGGATCGTAGGCCAGGATGACGGCGTCCGGGGCTGCGATGCCGTCACGCACTCGCCCGGAAAGTGCCGCGTTCAGCCGGTAGGGGCGGGCCGTGACCGGCTCCCGGAACACGGTGCGGTCCCCAACGTAGGGTGCCAATGCGGCCTCCAGGCGCGTTGCGTCGCGCAGGTCGGGAAGGCGTCCTCCATGCTCCTTCGCATACAGCGGCAACGCCGCGCCGATCTGCTTCAGATTGGAGAGCGATATCATCTGCCACCGCTTCTGGACGGCGGCCTGGGATAGAACGCTCGCCACGGCGGTTAACAGCGACAGGGCAAAGAGCAAAACTAGGCACCGACGCGCTACACGAGTCAGCATGAGGTTGGCCCTTGCGTTCTTCGAGCAGTGAACGGTCAGAGTGTCAGTATCCCGCCTGTTTGTCCACAACGTTGAGGAGCGGCAGGCCAAGGGCGAAGCGGCGCACGTTTTCGACGAACACGGCCTGCACGCGGACCTGCGAGAACTGCGACTGCCCGGCCGTGTGCGACGTGATGACGACGTTGTCCATTTCCCAGAGCGGGCTGTCGGGCGGGAGCGGCTCCGGGTCGGTTACGTCGAGGCCCGCCCCGGCGAGTTTGCCCGCGCGCAAAGCGTCCACCAAGACGGGCGTTTGCACGATCTTGCCCCGCGATACGTTGATGAAATACGCGCCCGATTTCATGGCGGCGAACTGCGCCGGCCCGATCATCCCCGCGCTTTTTTTCGTCAGCGGCACGGCCGACACGACGATGTCGGACTGGGCGAGCACCTTTTCCAGCCCGCCGCCGTCCACGAGGTAGATCGCTTCGGCCAGGCCGCCGACCTGTTCGGGCCGCATCGGCTGAACGTCGCAGGCGACGACACGCAAATCGAGGGCGTGGGCGCGTCGCGCCGTTTCGCGCCCGATGCCCCCAAAGCCGATGATGCCTATCGTCTTGCCGCCCACCTCGACCAGGCCGCCGTTGCCGCCCCATTTCTTTTCGCGCATCTGGCGTGCCTGCCGGGCGACGTTGCGCGTCAGGGAGAAGAGAAGGCCGAAAACATGCTCGGCGATGGCCGGCCCGTAGCAGCCCTTGCCGTTTGTGAGGATGACGGGACCGGCGACGAATTCCGGCGTCAGCACGCCCTCCACGCCGGCCGCCGCGTATTGAATCCACCGCAGGCGCGGTGCGCGGCGCAGATCATCGGGCGAGAAGCCCCCGAAGAGCGCGTCGGCGGTCGGGAGCGCGTCTTGCCAGGCCGCGTCGTTTTCCGCCGTGACCAGGCGCGCGGTTTGCGGGCCGAGCGCGGCGATGGCCGCAACGCTTTCCGGCGGCAAACCGCCGCGCGTCACGATGGTGACGGGCAGGGTCGGCGGCGCGGCGGCAGTGGCGGCGACTTCCGCGCTCGCCGTCGGCAGCGCGCCCGCGAGCGCGGTCAGCCCGGCCGCGCGCAAAAAGGCTTTGCGGGAAACGGCGTCATTTATTTTGTCGGTGTTCATGGGGCATCGTTCGGCCCGAAGCCACGGCTAACCTTCCGGGTACTTCCACGGGCCGCGATATTCCCGTTTTAGCAGCCGGCTTGCCGCCGGGTCGCCGGGGATGGTTTCCTTTGCGCTGTCCCATTGCACGCTGCGACCGGTCTTGAGCGAAAGCATTCCGAGCAGGCTCAGCGTGGTCGCGCGGTGGCCCACGAGAATGTCGGCCACGGGACGGCGCGCGCCGTTCGACCGGATGGACGCAAGGAAATCGGTCCACAGTTCGCGGATGTTCTGGCCGTCGGGTTCGTTGAGTTTCGCGTCTTCGTGGACGATGGGACGACCCTTGTTGGCCGGGTAAAATGTCCAGCCGTCGGTCCAGCCCAGGTGGAGCGTGCCCTCGGTGCCGTAGAAGTAGCAGCCGACGTTGTGCTTTTCGGCCTCGTTGGCGGCGTACAGGCGGTGCTCCCATTCAAGCGTGAACGTGTCAAAGGCGAAGGTCGCCGTTTGCGTGTCCGGCGCGTCCGAACTGTCCTGCTTGATGAACCGGCCACCGGATGAAAAAACGGTTTTGGGCGCGATTTCGTCCGTGTGCCATAAAACCTGATCCATCCAGTGAACGCCCCAATCGCCCAACTGCCCATTAGCGAATGGGAGAAAAAGGCGGAAGCCTTTGGGGTGAATGGCCGGGCTGTAGGGCACGAGTGGGGCCGGGCCGCACCAAAGGTCCCAATCGAGACCGGGCGGCGGGTCGGCGCTGGGCGTTTTCTGCCCCGGCCCGCCGCCGTAGTGAACGAACGCGCGCACCATCCCGATTTTGCCCAATTTGCCGGAGCGCAGAAAAGCGTTCGCGGAAACGTTGTGCGGGCTGACGCGTCGGTGCAAACCGACCTGAACGACGCGCCCGGCTTCGCGCGCGGCCTTGACCATCGCGCGCCCCTCGCCGATGGTGTGGCTGACCGGCTTCTCGACGTAAACGTGTGCGCCCGATTTCACCGCCGCGATCATCGGCAGCGCGTGCCAGTGATCCGGCGTGGCGACGATGACGATGTCGGGCTTTTCGCGCGCGGCGTGCAGGTCGCGGAAGTCTTTGTAGCGTTTGGGCTGCGGCGCGTCGCTCGTTACCTTGCCCAGGTCTTCGTCCCAGGCGGACGCCATCTGCCGCTCGTCGGGGTCGCACAGGGCGATCAGCGTACAGTCGCCGCTTTGCAGGGCGACGCGGGCGATGTTACGGCCCCACCAGCCGCAGCCGATGAGCGCGACGCGGAACTTGCCCCCGCGCGCCTGCCGGGTAGCCGCGAGCAGGGGGGCGGCTGAAAAAGCCGCGCTCGCAGCCACGCTCGTTTTCAGAAAATCCTTGCGGCTCAGGCTCATCGTCGCGCTCCTCCGCGCCGCGAACGGAATTGCCAGGGCGGGGTGGGGCGCGTGTCGGTCCACAAACCGCGTTTTTCGCGCTGCGCTTCGGCCTGAAGGTCAGAGAGCGTTTTCTCTGATGTGGCGGCCAGGCGAACGTCTGCCCAGGCAAGGCCCGCCCGCACCAACGCCTCGCCGACGTTTTCTTCCGGTGCGTTGGCGCGCGGCAAATCGCGGGCGGGGCCGGGCAAGCCCTTGGGCAGGTCAGAGCGCGTGCCGGTTGGGTCCATCACGCGCGGCGGGACGAGAATGCCGGTTCGGGCCGTGCCGTTGCGCCCGCCGGGCGGCGCGGCGTTCCCGCCAAGCGTGACATCCGTGCGGGCGAACACGTCGGCAAGCGGCAGGCCGGACGATTTGTCGCGGTCGCCACGCGCCTCAACGCGCACCTCACGGTTCAGCAGGGAGTCGGACAGGAACTGACGCGCCTGCCGCCCGTAGGCTTGCGCGAGGGCCGGCGCATCCACGCCGCGCAGGTGCAGGGTGACTGGCCTGCCGCTTTCAAGAACAGTCAGCGTGTCGCCGTCAATCACGCGCGTGACGCGGCCGACAAAGACGCGGGGGCGCGGCAGACTCAGGGTGCCGCGCGTGACCGGCGCCGGTTTTATCCGCGTGTTGCGGCGGGACTGTTGCGCCCCCGCGCTTGATGCGCACCCGCCGCAGCACACGGCCGCGACGATCAAGCCGGCAGTGAGCGGTAGGGGAGTTTTTCGGGTTGACAAAAGGAGTTCCTCCACGAGGCGCGAGCGCGCTCTCCGTGGAGGCTTTTACCCGTCACGCGCCCAGGTACTCGCGCATCAGGGCAAGGTAGCGGCGGCAGGTTTCGCGCATGTCGCCCGCGTGCTTGTCCTGTTCCAGGGAAACGTAGCCCGTGTAGCCGACGGCTCGCAGGGTTTCGCAGATGTCGCGCAGCGGCATGACGCCCTCGCCGACGTGGACGAAGGCGCGCATCAGGCCGTCAATGTCGCGCGCGTGCAGGTTCCTGAGTTGCCGCTTCGTCTTGTGGATGGCGACGGACGGGTATTCGCGCTGGCTGAGGGTCCAGCCCGTGTCCAGGTTGTAGCCGAGCGCGGGGTCGGACCCGCACGCTTCCCACAGGCGCAAAAACGACACGGCGTCGGGGATCATCGTGTGCGTGTGGTGTTCGATGGTGAGTTGGAGTCCGTGCGCCTTTGCCCGTTCCAGGCAGGCCTTCGTGGTCGCCACGTAGTCGGTCCACAACGCGTCCCAGTCAAAGCCAGGAGCCATCTCGATGCGAAAAACGTCGCCAGGCTGCGCGTTGGGCAAATCGTAGTGACGGGGCAGGTAGCCGCCGCCGGGCCGCGACAATTCACGCGGCCACGGCGCGACGATGTTGATGAGCGGAGCGCCAAGTTTGCGGCCGATCTCGCACCCGGCCACGAAGTTATCGAGCGCGCGGGCGCGCGCATCGTTGTCGCGGCTGGTCAAATCCTCGACGACGGGCTGGAACAAAACGAACTGAGCGACGGCGACTTTGTTGTCTTCCAGCAAGCCCTTGATCGCGTCAATCTTTGCGTCGGTCCACAGCCCCGAAAGGTCTTCGGGGGCGTTGACGATCAGGTCGGTGCCCTCGAAGCCGATCTCGCCCAAAATGCCGATGGCCTCGGTCGGGTCCGCGCCGGGCGCGAAACTGTGAAAGCACCAGGCGCAGCAGCCGATTTTAGGCCGGTGCTCGTTCATGCGGCGGCTCCCGTTTTTGCAGCGGTCACGGCCCGCATCTTTTCCAAGCCCGTGCGGGCGATGGTCCCAGCGTCCTGCTTGTAATACGCCTCGTTGAAAAGTTCGAGCGACAAAAAGCCGTCAAACCCGATTTTTCGCAGGTGGGAAAAGATAGCCGCGAGCGGAGCCACGCCGTCGCCGGGGAAAACGCGGTCCTTGTCCTGAATGGCGGCGCGCGGCGGGTCGGCCGGGTAGTCGTTGACGTGGAACACGGGCAGGCGATGGCCTTGCAGTAGGGCCAAGCCCTCGATGGGCGATCCGCCCTTGTGCAGATGGTACACGTCGGCCAGGATACAGGCGTCCGCGTGGCCGCTTTCGATGGCGACCAGGGCCGCCTCGCCCAGCCGGCTCAACGTGTGCGAAAAGCCCCACACCTCGACCATCGGGATCACGCCGGCCGCGCGTCCGACCTCGCACAAAGCGTGGTAGCGTTCGGCGGCAGCGAGCAAATCAACGTTCTTTTCTAACTTTGTCTTGTCGTGCGCGCCCCAGGGTGGCGCGGCGATGTGCGTGCCGCCGAGCGCGGCCACCAGGCCCATGTCGCGTTTGGCCTGTTCAAGGGCGTTTTTGCGCTTTTCCGGGTCGTCCACGATCCACTCGAAAAAGCCGATGGCTGAGGGCACGGCCAGGTTCTTGTCGCGCAAACGCCGGCGAAGGTCAGGCAGTTTCCCGCCCGTTTGCGTGAATGCCTCAATCTCGGAAATCCACGGCTCGATGGCGTGATAGCCCGCCTGAGCCGCAAGATCAATCTCGTCGGGCAGGGGCAGTTTTTGGCCCCGAATCGTGCTCGTGTTCAGGCAGAAACGGAACGGAGCGGCGGCGGCGGGCGCGCTCATCGTCGCGGCTCCGCTGCGCGCGAGCGAGACACGGTCGGCGACGCCGATAGTGATGGCGGCATTGCAGGCGCGGCGAAGCAGTTGGCGCCGGGTGAGACGAGAAAACATTTCATGGGCCTTTTTCCTTGCGAGGACGGTAACGCGGCGCTCGTCGGTTCGTTGCGGCGGCGAAAAATTCCTGCCCAAACGGATGCCTTCGCAAAAACAAAGCGAGCCGCCGAACACGTTCGGCGGCTCCTGCTTTCGTTGAAAAGAAACGGGGTGTCAGCCGATGGCGGGCGCGCTCGGCGTTTTTCGGGGTTCGTTCGTGTCCGCCCGCGACACCTGCTTGCCGCAGAAGGGACACGCTTTCCAGGTGGTTTCGCCGGCCGGGCGGCGCGTGCCGTCGTAGGGGCAGAACTGCCAACTGGGCTGGAAAACGCGCTCGCACTTGGGGCATTTGGGCGTTTCGACCTTGCGAATCACGGTCGCCTGGCGTTTGCAGTGCGGGCAGGTGAACGTCGAACGCTCTTCACGCTTCGGGTACGTGTAAACGAAGCCGTTCTGCCCACGAAAACTGTCCAAGCGCAGTTCGACCGGTACGTCGGAACGAAATACCGTCGGTACGTCGGAACGAAATACCGTTGCCGGGGTGGTGCCCGAAAACCGGAACATCGGCACGGCGGGCGCGGGGATGTTTTTGCCGATGCGGTAAACGGTTTTGCCTTCCTTTATTTCGCGGCCCCAGCGTGCGCCGGCGGCCTGGCTGAGTATATCAAGAGCGTGCCCGAACAGGAGGCGCGCGCTGCTGATGTCAGCGCGTGCGCTTTCCGGCACGTCGGCGTCCACGACGATCTCGCGCTTGGTCTGCTCGGCGAGTTGCCGGGCGGCCTCGCGGACGGTGGCGTCGGGCTTCAAGTCGAGATGCACGATGGTCGCCGCGTCGCCCATCGAAAACAAGCCGCCCAGGCGGCGCAACTCGTTCGCAGCCGTGAGTTGTGCGGTGGCGCGGGTAATGCGCTCCGTCTGTGTTTCCGTCAGCGGTGCGGCCGGTCGAACGGGAACCACGGCCGGCGCGGTCGGCGCGGCGGCGGGAACCGGCGGCGCGGGCTGCTGGGCGTGGCCGGCGGGCGCGGCCGTCAGGGTCAGAAATACGGTGGCGGCGCTCAGGCACAGGCCGGCGGCCGATGCGCGAAAAGACATTCTCATCAGCGGAATTCTCCTTAAGGATGATGTGGGTCGTAGTCAACGGGAACGATGTCGGCGGCGGCGACAATGCGGGTGTCACCGCCGCTCAAAGGAAGGTCCACGACAACCGGCATGGCTCCGACGATCTCGCCCTCGTCCGCGCCGCCTGGACTTTCGGCGGGCGCGTGGAACGTCACCCAGGCCGGAGCGAGCAGGCCGTAGTTTTCCTGTTCCACGGTTCGCGTTTGCCACAAGGCTTTGGGCGGCGGCAAAACCGACGCGGCAAACACCGGCCGTCGCGCCGCGCCGCGCCGCCGCAAAGAGGCAGCGGTTCGCGGCGCGGCTTGCTCGTTACGGCGGACGCGCGCGGGAGCGGCGGCGATTCGGCCCGCGCGCGAAACAAGCCGAGGCGGCCTCGTTTCCGAAGCGGCCTGGGCAACAAGGACGCCCGCTGCCGCCGCGTTGCCGGGCGCGGGTCCGAAGGCGTCGTTGCGGGAAAGCAGCGCGGTTGCCGTCCGATTCGTCGAAAGGACATAGTCGGGCCGGGCCGTGACGGCCGGCGAAATGCTTGCCCTGGTGAACGAAAGGAGCGCGGCGGCGGCGGCGAGCGCCCCGCCGGCTAAGGCAAGCGGCCGAAAACCGGCGGGCCGCCGCCGGCGAAACGTGCCGGGCAGCAGACCCGCGCGCTCCAAAGCGCGGAACGCCAGCGTATTTGGGACCGGTTCGTCGGGCGTGAACCGGGCCGCCGCGCGCAGCAAGGCTTCAACGCCTGCGGGGGCGTCGCCGGAAAGCATCGTTCGGTTCGTCACGTCGTCCATCTCAGGAACAACCTTTCACAAAAGAGGAGGGCGGCCGGCAGGCGGCGGGCGGCTCGTCGGCTGCTTCCGCCGCGCTGCCGCCCTCGCGCAGATCGGCGGGCAGCGTGCGCTCCAGCCGCTTCAAACCCGCCCGGACGCGGCTGCGCAGCGTGCTTTCCGGCACGCCTTCGAGCCGCGCGACCTCGGCAAGCGAAAACTCCTCGAAATACACCAGCCAGACCGGAACGCGCTCGCGGGCGGGCAGGTCGGCCACGGCCGCGCGGACGCGCCGCTGAAGGTCGCGCTGGTCCGCTTCACGCTCCGGCGACACGGCATCGGGCGATTCGCCGCCGCCGCCGGGCAGCCAGGACGGGGGCCATAGCTGAACGCGCCGCTTCCACGCCGAACGCTGGTGGTCGTGGGCGACGTTGAGCGCGATGCGGCACAGCCAGGAGACGAACGGCGCTTCGGCCCGGTAGGTGTGCAGGCAGCAAAAGGCGCGCACGATGGCTTCCTGGGCCAGATCGTCCACGTCGGCCTTCTCAACCGCCGACGCGACGATGCGCCACACGCGCCGCCTATGCCGGTCGCACAGCCGCGCGAATTCGTTCGCGTCTCCGGCAAGCGCGCGGGCGATCAATTCCGGTTCGTCGTCGTCCGCCCGACTTGCGGTTTGCGGCGTGTGTTGTGTTTCCAAATCCGGCGTGCGCCCTTTCCCTTTCCAAGCCAAAGACGAGACAGGCGGGCCGATCCGCGACGTGTTCGCGGCCCTGACGCCCAAAGGATAAAATATGCTTGATGACCACCAGCACCACGAGCACCAGCACCACGAGCATCAGCAGCAGTGCCGCTGACGACGCCCTCGAAGAGCAAACGCAGGCGCGTGGCCGTCAACTGCTCGCCGACCTGCGCAACCAGGAAAAGCGGCGCGGCGGGCCGCGCGACTGGCTTTACGACGCTTTAATCGGCCTGACGACCCGCGACGAGGCGACCAAAGTCGAACTTTTTCGATTCGTGGACGCCTTGCCGGCCCTGAAGACCCCCGAATCCGTGTCGCGCCATCTGCGCGAATACTTACTCCAAGACGGCGTCAAACTGCCGTCCGTCGCACCGCGCCTGCTGGAAACGCTTGCCCGCACCGGCCCGACCCGCCGCCTGCTCGCTTTTTCCTCCAACGCGGGCGCAACCCTGATGGCCCGCCGCTTCATTGCCGGGCGCGACGCCAAGGAAGCGACGGGCGCGGTCGAGCGGCTGCGGCGCGAGAACCTGGCCTTCACGCTCGACCTGTTGGGCGAAGCCGTGACCAGCGAAACCGAGGCGCTTGCGTATCAGCAAAAATACCTCGATCTGATCCGCGACATGGCCGGCATCGCCGCCCGCCGCTGGAAGCCGAACGAACGAACCGACGAAGCCCCGTTCGGCCCGCTGCCGCGCGTCAACGTCAGCGTCAAACTTTCCTCGCTCTACGCCCGCTTCGACCCGATGGCGGCCGACGCGACGGCAAAAATGGTCAAGGAACGCCTGCGCCCCATCTTGTCGCTCGCGCGCGAAACGGGCGTGTTCGTCAACTTCGACATGGAGCAGCACGACTTTTGCCGCCTCACGCGCCGCATCTTCGAGGAAATTTTCTGCGAGGACGACTACCGGGACTGGGCAAACGTCGGCATCGTCTGCCAGGCGTATTTGAAGCGTTCCGAGGCCGAGTTGGTTTCTCTGCGCGACTGGGCCAGGCAGCGGGGCACGCCGGTGTGGGTTCGACTTGTGAAAGGGGCTTACTGGGACTTTGAAACGATCATCGCCGCCCAGCGCGGCCACGAGGTCCCCGTTTACCGGCGCAAAAACGAGACCGACGCTAACTACGAACGGCTAACGGCCTTTTTGATAGAAAACTGGCAAACGCTGCGCCCGGCCGTCGCCACGCACAACGTCCGTTCGGCCGCCCGCGCCCAGGCCCTTGCCGAACAAAACGGCTTGCCGCCGCGCGCCGTCGAGTACCAGGTTTTGTACGGCATGGGCGAACCCATCGGCCGCGCGCTTTCCTCGCAAGGCGAGCGCGTGCGCGTCTACGTCCCGTTCGGCGAACTGCTGCCCGGCATGGCCTATCTGGTGCGCCGCCTGCTCGAAAACACGTCGAACGACTCGTTCATTCGCAGCGTGTCGTCAGCGGAGGGGGTGGCTGAGAGGGAATTGCTGGCGGCGCCGGCCCTTACCCCCGTCCCTTCTCCCAGTCCTGGGCGAAGGGTGCCTGTGACCAACTCCTCTTCTGCTTCGCGCGAAGCCTCTGAGCCTCTTGGGGCAGGCACCCCTCGCCCAGAACTGGGAGAGGGGACGGGGGTGAGGGCCGCTGACGGAAAGGGGGGAGTGAAGGTCGTCTTCCGCAACGAACCCGAAACCGACTTCGCCGACCCGGACGGCCAAGCGGCGATGGTTGACGCCCTTGCCGCCGTGCGCGAGCAACTCGGCGCGGTCGTGCCGGTCGTTATCAACAACACGCACGAGCACGGGCCGCTGATCGCCGACCGGCCCGATCCGAGCGACACCGCCCGGCTCGCCTCTCGCGCGTACTTTGCCACGGCCGAGCAAGCCGAGCGGGCAATCGCCGCCGCGCAACGCGCCTTCCCCGCGTGGCGTGACACGCCGGTTGAAGAGCGGGCCGCGCTGCTCAGGGGGGTCGCGGACGAGTTCGCGCGCCGCCGCTTCGAGATCGCCGCGTGGCAGGTGTTCGAGGTGGGCAAACCGTGGCGCGAGGCCGACGCGGACGTTGCCGAAGCGATTGATTTTTGCCGCTTCTACGCCGATGAGATGGTCCGTCTGGCGGCCCCGCGCGTGCGCAACGTCCCCGGCGAGTGGAACGAGTATTTTTACGAACCGCGCGGCCCGGCCGTCGTCATCGCCCCGTGGAACTTTCCCTTAGCCATCCTGACCGGCATGGCGACGGCCGCCCTCGTGGCCGGAAACCCGGTCGTGCTCAAGCCCGCCGAGCAGTCGCCGCGAGTGGGCTACTTTTTGCAGGAGGCGCTCGAAGCGGCCGGCGTCCCGCCCGGCGTGTCCAATTTTTTGCCCGGCGACGGCGAGCAGATCGGGCCGGTTTTGGTCAACGATCCGCGCGTCGCCGTGATTGCCTTCACGGGCAGCAAGGCGGTGGGCCTGAGCATTATCAAAAACGCGGCAGAGGTGCGGCCGGGTCAGCGCGAGATCAAGCGCGTGGTGGCGGAACTGGGCGGCAAAAACGCGATCCTCGTGGACGAGGATGCGGATTTGGACGAGGCCGTTTTGGGTGTGCTCGCCTCGTTCGCCGGCTTCGGGGGCCAGAAGTGCTCGGCCTGCTCGCGCGTGATCGTCGTCGGGTCGGCCTATGAGCCATTTTGCGCGCGCTTGGCCGAAGCCGTGAAGTCCATCCTGATCGGGCCGGCAGAGGACCCGGCGACCACGCTTGGCCCCGTCGTGGACCAGGCATCGCGGGAGCGGATTTTGCGCTACGTCGAAGTTGGCAAAGCGGAAGGGCGGCTGCTCGCCCAAGCGCCGGTCCCCGAACCTCTCGCCGGGCGCGGCTACTACGTTCCGGCAAGCGTTTTCGCGGACTGTTCGCCGAGCGGCCGGCTGTGCCAGGACGAGATTTTCGGGCCGGTGCTGGCCGTGCTACGCGCCCGCGACCTGAGCGACGCCCTCGCCCTCGCCGATGACACGCCGTACGCGCTGACCGGTGGCCTGTATTCGCGTTCGCCAAACAACATCGCCCGCGCGCGGCGCGAGTTTCGCGTCGGCAACCTGTACATCAACCGTAAAATTACCGGTGCGCTCGTGGACCGGCAGCCCTTCGGCGGCGCGCGGATGTCGGGCGTGGGCAGCAAGGCGGGCGGCCCGGACTACCTGCTTCAGTTCGTCGTCGGCCGCACCATTACCGAATCCGTAATGCGTCGCGGCTTCGCGCCGTCCGAGCGGATGAGCGGCAAGGGTATTTAGCCCTTTTCCGACGTTCCGCGCGGAAGGGCGGCATGGGCGCGCTCCCGAATAAAGGCCACCTGCTCCTCCAGGTACTGTGTCGTGCGTTCGCGGCCTTGGGCGAGAATCCGGTGGTCTAAGTCAATCTTCAAACCCCAGATGTCCCAGGCGAGTGTCAGGTACGGAGCCGCCGCGAGGTCTGCGGCGTTCAGCGGCCGGACGCGGGCGTAGCCTTTTTGAAAAGCCTTCCGCTTTGAGCTATATTCGGCGTTGTGGGCTGCCCAGCCTTGCAGATCGGCGGCCCGCCACCCGAGGCCGCCGGAGTCGAAGTCGTAGAGGATGATTTCGCCGTTTGGCGTGACATGCAGGTTGTCGAGCGTCGCGTCGCCGTGGATCGGTCCCCAGTCCAGACCCGCGCGGGCCAACGACGTGATCTTTTCCTGCACCTGGGCGGCGATGTCCACCAGGAACGCCCAATCTTCCGGCTTGGCGACAAGGGGCAGGGCCAGCGCCAGCGGGGCATCCAGCAGGTAATTCAGGTCCAACGGGATGCGCTGATGTTCGGTCGTGAAATCGTCTGACAAAGCGTGCATCTGGGCCACGGCTCGACCGAAGGCTTCGTAAAGTTGGGGCGTGAACGGCGGCTCAGGCTTTGCGCCGGGCGCGTACTCGAACAACACCGCGAACCGGCTCCCGATCTCCGTATCTGTAATTTTCACGGCATCATCGTCAGCGTCCCGGATCGCAGGGGCGGCGACTCGCATTCCCTTGGCGGACAGGTGCCGGAGCAGGGCAACCTCGTACCGAACCTCGTCTTCCGTCCGCCACCCCTGCCCATAAATTTTGAGGGCGAAGCGCTCGTCTTTGGAAGTGACGGCGTATACCTCGTTCGTGTACGACCGCAAAAGACGGCAATCAACCGGCGGCGTCAGACCGAAGTGCGTCGCCGCCCACGCCGACAGGGTTTCCCGGTTCATGGCAAAAGCCCCAAAGCAAAAGGGCCGGCGCACCCTTCGGCGCACCGGCCCTCGATTCACAAACGTATTCGTTACGCGGCCACGGTTTCGCGCAGCCGGCCGCCCACGTCGCCGCGCCGCAGTTTTTGAAGCGCGGCGGCCTCGATCTGGCGCGCGCGCTCGCGCGAAAGGTGCAGCGCCTTGCCGACTTGTTCGAGCGTCATCGGCTGGTCCAGAATTTCGTCGTCGTCTTCGCCGAAGCCGAAGCGCAGCGACAACACTTCGCGCTCGCGGGGCGTGAGTGAGTGGAGCGCGCGCTTGACTTCCTCGCGCAACACGTGGCGGAACAGGCGCGAGGACGGCGAGGCGGTCTCCTCGGCCGGCAGCAGGTCGCCCAAGCGCGTGGTGCTTTCGCCGGCCGGGGCGTCCAGGCTCATCGGTTCGGGCGTTTCCGAGCGCAGCAGCATCTCAACCTTGTCCACCGGCATGGCGACTTCCTGGGCGATCTCGGCCGGAGTGGGCACGCGGTTCAACTTCGTGCCCAGCATTTCGCGCGTGCGCTTGATGCGCCCCAGGCTTTCGACCGCGTGCGAGGGCAGACGGATCGTGCGGCCCTGGTTCTCGATGGCCCGGCCCAGCGCCTGGCGAATCCAGTGCGTGGCGTAGGTCGAGAAGCGGAACCCGCGCCGCCAGTCGTACTTGTCCACGGCGTGGATCAGGCCGAGCGTGCCTTCCTGGATCAAGTCTTCCAGCGGGATGCCCCGGTTCTGGTACTTCTTGGCGATGCTCGTCACCAGGCGCAGGTTCGAGTTGACAAGGGTCTCGCGCGCCTGAACGTCGCCCTTTTCGGCCCGCTTGGCGAGACGCAGTTCGTGGCACGCGGACAGCAGGCCGCCGTTCGGCCCGTTGCGGCCGGCCATTGAGGGGGCCTCGCGCGGCGTGCTGTTGGACGTTTCCATTTCAGGCGTGAAGGCGGGCGTTTCATCGTTCGCCGCCGGGCCGCTGCTCTTCGTCGTCGCGGTCGCCTTGTTCGTTGAAGTGGTTATGTTTGACTCCGCTTGGAAGCGCGAAGTGTTTTTGCGGTCCAGAATCATCGTCTTCATAATGTCGTCCGTTTACCCTCCGTGTCTTGTACCTTACTCCCGCCAGGTGCGTTCCCACTATCGGAGCGAGCCGCAAGAAAATTAAACGCCCAAATGTGCCGGTTTGTTCCCGGTATCTTTTGTTCGCAAACGCTACAAACGCGGGTCCACCGGCTCCGACTCCAGGGCGAGAACGCCGAATGCGCACTCGTGTACGCGCCGCAGCGGTTCTCGACGCACGAAGCGTTCCAAGCCCTCGACGCCGAGCGCGAACTCTTTCGAGGCGAGCGCGCGCTTCGCTCCCAGGCCCCGCTCGCGCAGCCGCGCCAGGTTTTCCGGCTCCGTGTATTCCGGCCCATAGATAATACGCAAATATTCGCGCCCGCGTACCTTGACGGCGGGCTGACAATTGCGGGAATGCGGCAAAAAGTCAACGGGCTTGACGACCATGCCCTCGCCGCCGGCCTGCGTGCGCTCTTCCCACCAGGCGACGCCCGCCGCGCGCGAGGCCGGATCGCTTGTGTCCACTTCGAGGGTCGGGGTGCGCATAAATAAGGAAGCGTGTTCGGACAGCCGGCCGAGCGTTTCGACGTGCCAGCGGTGATCCTGTTCCAGAAGCGTGCGCCCCTCGATGGCGAGTAAATGGAACGGCGCGACCTTCAAATCGTCCAAGCCGGTCACGTCCCAGCAATAGCGCGCGTAGGCGAGCGCGAACAATTCCACGTCGGCCAGTCGGCGCGAGAGCGATGCGGCCAGCGCGTCCGCGCCCGCCACTCCGCGTTCGGCAGCCGCGTTCGCCACCTCGATCTCCGCCGCCAGCGTCGCGCGGCCAGCGGCGGCCACGGGCGCGTACTGGTCGCGCAGCAGGCTTTGCGCCTTCGCATTCCAGGGCAAAATTTCGGCGTCGAGACAGCACCAGTCAGTTTGCAGTTCGTCCCACAAACCGGCTGCGTCCACTGCCCGCGCGGCTTCGGCGAGCAGAGCGCGCGTCCGCTCGGCGTCGTCGAAGAAGGGCCGGCCGGTGCGCGTCAGGACCGCGCCGATTTCCCCCTCCAGTGCGCCGAACCGGGCGCGCGCGACGGCCTCGCCCTTGCACACCACGAGCACGGCCCGCGATCCCATGTGCTTTTCCTGGCACACGACGCGCGCGACGCCGCGCCCGGCGAAGTAGGAAAAAGTCGCGTGTGGGTGTTCGAGGTAGTCGCCATCCTTGGCAGTCTCGACCGGACTCATGGTCGGCGGCAGGTACAGCAGCCAGCGCAGGTGAGCGGCGAACCGGCTCATCACTTCGAGTGCGGCGGCCGCGTTTCCTTCCGCGACCAGAACATTTCCAGCAAGACGCGTTTCGATCCTGCGCCGCCCGGTGAAGTCGGCGATGTCGAGCAAATCGTCGTGCTGCCATTGGAGGGAAGCACCCTCACCCCCCTCTCCCGCAGCGTGGGAGAGGGGGAAGGGGGGTGAGGGCAAAAACGGCCGCGCCGGCTCCGCGTAGACCCGCGCGGCGGGGACGCTCACGACCTCCTTTTCCGGCCAGCACAGGGCGGAAAGATGGCCGCCGAAGACGCAACCGGTGTCCAGGTTGAGCGTGTCGTTCAGCCATTCGGGCGGGGCGGGAACGGGCGTGTGACCGTAAATGATGCTGGTTTTGCCCCGGTACTCGCTCGCCCACGGGAAGCGTACGGGCAGGCCGAACTCGTCGGTTTCGCCGGTCGTGTCGCCGTAAAGGGCGAAGTCGCGCACGCGGCCGGACGCGCGGCCGATCATTTCTTCTTTAAGCCCGGCGTGGGCGACGGCGAGGCGGCCGTCAGCGAGCCACAGGTGCGAAACGAGGCCGTCCACGAAGCGAATGAAGCGTTCCTTGAAGGCGTCGCGCTCGGCTTCGGGCAGGGCGGCGATCAGGTCAAGTGAGTCCTGAAGGCCGTGCGTGATCTGGACGTTGCGGCCCTGCAAGGCGCGCTTGAGTTTGTCGTCGTGGTTGCCGGGAACGCAAAAGGCGACGCCCGCGTCGCAGGCGTTCATTACGAGCGTGGCCGATTCGACGATCTTCGGGCCGCGGTCCACCAGGTCGCCGACGAAAACGAGGACTCGGTTGTCGGGGTGACGCCACGCGCCGCCCGGAGCCGGGTCGGGGGCGTAGTTCAGGCGGGACAGAAGGGCGCACAGTTCATCGTGGCAGCCGTGAACGTCGCCGATGATGTCGAACGGGCCGGCGAGCGTCCGTTTGTCGGTCCACAGCGGCGCGTGGGTGATCGTGGCGGCGTCAATTGCGGCCTCGCCGTCTAAGTGGAACGTGTAGCGGAAGCCTTCGCGCCGCAGGTTTTTGAGGCTGCGCCGCAGATCACGCGCGTGGCGCTCGACGACGTGGCGGCCGAAGTCACGGTTGGGCCGGCTCTGGTTGCGGGCGTGGCACACCTTTTCCGGCACATCAAGCGCGATGGCGACGGGCACGGCATGAAATTGCTGGGCGAGTTCGAGCAGCGGCTTGCGCGCGCTTTCTTGAACGTTGGTGGCGTCCACGACCACCAGTTTGCGCCGCTTCAGCCGGACGGCCGCGAGGTAGTGCAGCGCGTCGAAGGCGTCCTTCGTCGCGTCCTGGCTGGTCTCGTCGTCGGAAACGAGCGCGCGGCAGTGATCGCTTGACAGCACCTCGGTCGGTAAAAAATGGCGCGCGGCGAAACTCGACTTGCCGCTCCCCGACGCGCCCAGCAGCACGACGAGCGCGAATTCGGGCAGTTCGATGTTCATGTTTTTAATGGTACACCGTGCCGATCAGGCGGGAAAATAGGAAAAGGAACCTTGTTATGAGAAGTCTGCATTTCGGGCGAGCCGCCGCGTGGCTGATTAAAGCCGTTTTCTGCGGCGTGATCTTTGCGACCGCTCTTTACCTGCTCCTGCTCCCGATTTTGCTGCGCCTCCCGTTTCGTGTCCCGCCGCCGGTCGCGGCGCGGGCGAAGGCGCGGGTGAACCGGCTCAAACCGGGCATGACCGAGCGGCAGGTGTGGTCCACGCTGGGCCTGAACGGCTATGGCTTCCGGGCGCGCGTCCCCGGCGGCAGCGGGCCGCCCAAAGCCTTCCCGATGAACTACGTTTTGTGGCCGGGTTACGTGTTCCACGCGCGGTGGAACCTGCACGCGCAGCCGCCTACGTTGGTCGAGGCCGAGTTCCGTAACCGCCTTTGATGAGTGCGGGCGGGAAGGGCGGCGCAGCGGCGGCGTCAAACAGGAAGGGTGGCAGATCGCCGTGGGAGACGAACGGAAACATGAACATCGAACTGAAAGACAAAGTCGTCATCGTGACAGGAGCGGGGCGCGGGATCGGGCGCGAGATCGCGGAAACGTTCGCCCGTGAGGGAGCGATCACGTTTGCGACCGACGTTCAGGACGCACTGCTGCGCGACGTGGAGCAGGCGTGGGCCGCGAACGGCTGGCGGGGCGGGGCCGAAAAGTGCGACGTGCTCGATTTGGTGGGCGCGCAGGCGATGGCGGCGAAGATCGTCGGCGCGCACGGCCGGTTGGACGTTCTGGTGAACAATGCGGGCGTGGCGACGAGCGGCGGGTTTCTGGAAGACACGACCGAGGAGCAGTGGGACCGCAACCACGACATCAACCTCAAGGGCACTTTTTTGATGAGCAAGGCTGTGATCCCGCAGATGAAAAAGCAGAAGGGCGGCCGGATCATCAACGCGGCCTCGTTCGCGGCCATCGTGCCCTCGACCGGGAGCGGTGCGTATGCATCGTCGAAGGCGGGCGTCCACTTCTTCACACGCGCGCTTGCCGGCGAACTTGGCCCGTACGACATCACGGTCAACTGCTACGCGCCCGGCATGATCCCGACCGCCATCAACGACTTCGCCGATGCGCCCCCGGAGCGTAAAACACGTCTGCTCGACACCCTGACGCTTCGACGGTGGGGGAACGCCGCCGAGGTCGCCAATCTTGTCTGCTTTCTTGCATCCGACCTGGCAGGCTACATCACGGGCACGCTGATTGACGTGAGCGGCGGCAAACTCGCTACCCAACTGCCGCGCGCCGCCTACGAGCGGGCGGCGAAGGCCGGCGACTACTCGTTTGAAGGGTAGGTGCGCGCGCGCGCATGCCTTGCTCGCGTCCGGCGCGCGTGCTACAATTTCGCCCGACATGCTGCCTTCTCACTCGTCCGCGTCGCCCGCCGCCTCCGGCTTTCTTCTCGCCCCCCACCAGACCCTGGTTTGTCTGGGCGACTCGATCACCGAAAACCCGTCCGGTTACTGCGCGCTTCTGGCCGCCCTGATCGCGGGCGCGTACCCAGAACGGGCGATTCGCGTCGTCAACGCGGGCGTGTCGGGCAACAAGGTGGGGGACATGGTCGCCCGGCTGGAGCGCGACGTGCTCGTTCACCAACCCGACTGGGTGACAATCAGCGTGGGCATCAACGACGTGTGGCACGGCATGGTCCCCGAATGGGGGCCGGGCACGCCCTTGTCGCAGTTCGGGGCCGGCGTCGGGATGCTTGCCGAGCGCATCACCCAAGCGGGCGCGCGCCTCATCCTCCTTCCCCCGACCGTGATCGAGGAAGACCCGCAGTCCGAAGGCAACCGGCGCTTGGCAGCCTACCGCGAAGCCATGCGGGAAGTCGCGCGCGGCTGCAACGCGCTGATTGCACCGACCGACGTGGACTTCGACATCGCGCTCGCGGCCGGAAAAGCCGCTGACCCGGCCTTTTCGCTCACGACCGACGGCGTTCATCTGCGCCCGGCCGGTGACGCGGTCGTCGCGCTCGCCGTTCTCAAAACCCTGCACTTTTTCGACGCTTTGGTATAACGAAAACATGGCCCAAACACGACGCCGTTACACCTCCACCGATGGTGTGGATTACCTCGTTTCGGTCGCCTGGGACGAGCGCAAACTCGACAAAGCCGCCTGGTTCGAGACCCACGTCGAGGCAATTGAGGAGGCGAGCGGCTACAAGTATCCGTTCCCGCGCGAAATCACGACTTACCGCATCGGCGAAACCGAGCACACGTTCCGCGACTACGTGCGCATTGACTGGAACGGGGACCGCGAGGCCGCGATCAACCATCACCTGGGCACCATTTACCGCCGGGTTTACGATTACCTCGAACGCGGTCGCTGAAGCGAGCCGAGGTCGTGTTATAATGCACGCGGTCCGGCGGCAGGAATCGCCCCGGCCGAACCCGACGATGGGGTCGGAAAAAACACCAGGGCGGTGCTTTTCTGATGGTAAAAGTGGAAGCGATCATCCGGCCCCAGCGGCTGGATGCGGTGCGCGAGGCGCTCGATGACGCCGGCCTGCACGGCATGACCATTACCGAAGCGCACGGCCACGGCCGGCAAAAAGGCTACGTGCAGCGGTATCGCGGGGCCGAGTACGCCGTCACGCTGCGCCAAAAAGTCAAGGTTGAAACCGTCGTCGCCGAGGCGGATGCCGAGCGTGTCGTGTCGCTCATCCGGAGCATCGCGCAGACCGGCGAGATCGGCGACGGCAAAATCTTCGTTACCCCCATCCTGGACGTGATTCGCATTCGCACAGCCGAGCGCGGCGAGGCCGCCCTCCGATAAATCTTGATGCCCATTCCGCTGCCCGTCGCCGTTGCTCGCGGCTCCGCCGCTCTACCTTCCGACCCCCGCGAAACCTGGGCCGCCTTCGTCGCGCGCCGGGACGCGCTTGTCGCCCGCATGGAAATGGCGACCTGCGACGGCTGCGACGGTTGCGGCCAACGCTGCATCGCCGGCTTCACGGTGACGGCCGAAGAATACGCGGCCGTGCAAGCCCACCTCGCCACCCGGCCGGCCGCCGAGGTCGCGCGCGTTTTGAACCAGAACAAAGTCGCGCCCTGGCCCGGTGACGATGCGGGGACGGGGGCGACGTTCACCTTTTGCCGCTACCGGGACCGCGATCACGACAACTGCTTCGTTTATCCGGCCCGACCCACCGTTTGTCGCTTGTTCGGCCACACGCCCTGGCTGCCGTGTCCCATCGAGGCCGTTTCGCACGTTCCGGCAGACTCGCCCGCGTTGTGGAACGACTACCAGAGCCGGGAACGGCGCACCTGGGAAGACTGGGAGCGTGGCTTTGCGGCCAGCAAAAAAGAAAAGGCAAGCGCCTGCGCGGAGTGAAGGCTGCGGCAGTGCCGTGGGTCGAAAACGAACGCCAACAGGGAGTGCATGCAAGCGGAAACGGACAGTGGGATCAAGGTTCGCAGGGTATTGCCTCGCGTTTGGCGCGCGTGTTATAATCGCGTGGTTTGCGCCGAATCCCCTTCTTACTTCGCTTCCTCGACGTTTGTTTAAGAAACGACCAAACCAGGAAACAAAACCAATTCAACGCGCTTCTAAGCAAACGGCAATGAGGCTGGTTCCCCCTGTTTGACGTTCGGGCGTGGCGGCTGTTCTCCCCTGCTGCACGGGTCGTCCCAACGCCTTTATGCTGCTTGTTCCTTTGCCGCCGTTTAACCCAGCGCTCCCCGCTTACCCCATGCCGGAATAACGTACGACGCGGCGGCAGGGATAACGAAACGCATCGTTTGACTTCCCAGCCTTCACGCCATAGCGGGGCGTGTGGCGCGCATACCCTTCTTTTTGAACTGGTGCAGACACTTTTTCGCCATCACGAGCCGCTTTCAAGCGTCTCTTCATTCATGCGCTTGCCGGCGACGCGACACTTTCTTGCCGCGCGTTTGTCCGGCTACCCGCCCATCGTCGCTGCTTGTTTGCGATGCCTTGCCTGCCATGCCGCCGCGTTCGGAAACGCGGCGGTTTTTAGCACAACGGCGCACAAACGAGCGGCGCGTTTTGCCGGCTTCGTCGCTGGCATGGGCGCGGGTGTTTCGTAGGAGGTTATTCGTATTTTGAACGCTCTACGTATGTCCCGGCGGCTTCTCCTTTTGTGCGCATTGGTCGCCGTTATCGCCATGGGTTCGCTCGCGTTCGCGCAGATTCGATCCGGCGTTCGCTTGCCCGGCAACCTGCGGCCTCGCCAGCAGCGGCCGGGCTTGCGCCCCGGCGCTGCGCTGGACCCGGCTTCCTTGATGTCGCGTGATGGTAAAAGCCTCGCGCCCGACATCGGTCTGCGCTCGACGCAGCAGACGCGCGTGCAGGTCGGCGGCCAGAACGGCGCAAACGTTTCGGAACAAGTTGTGGACATCACGCGGAACGACCCTCCCGATGAGGTGACGCCGTTCTGGACGAGCGATGAGCAGTTCCTGATCTACGCGGGAAACCGGGACCAGATCGCTGGTCGCACACGCTACCAGCTGTATCGGATCAGCGCGACGCCGCCGGCCCGTCCGACCGATCAGCCCTTCGCGGGCGTGCGCGTCACCAACGACGATTCGGACTTCTTGTTCCCCACGATTAACGCGGATGGTTCGCTGATCGCTTTTATCCGTTCGGCGGATACCGAACCGGTCTTCGTGGCGGGGACGTCCAATTTCAACTTCAACAAGCGCTTCAACCTGTATGTCGCGCGCGCGCCGCAAGGCGTCGCCAACCCCGGCTTCATCAACCTGACTCCGGCGGGAGGATTGGTTTCGCTGACCGAAACTCCCCGCAACGGCGGCTTCACGTTCCAGGACGTGCGGCGGCCTTCGTGGAACGGCCGGGACCTGATTTTTTCGGGTCGTCTGGCCGGACAGCCCAACTATCACCTTTTCACGGCGAACGTGGACACGGGCCGTATTCAGCAACTGACCGACGGCCCGGCCACGGTTTCTGAGTTCAACCCGGCTGTTTCCCCGGACCTGCGCTACGTGGCTTTTGACTCCAATGCGTCCGGCTACAGCGCGGGCGGCGTTTTGCGTGATCCGGAGGCGAACGTTCTTGGAAGCCCGGCGACCGCGGCCGGCCCCAGCGCCACGGGAGACCGCAACCTCTTTCTGATTACGACGGACACGGCAGCTCCGCCTCCCGGTTTCGCCGCGCCGCCTCAGATGACGAACGCGCCCGGCAGCCACGTGGAGCCGGCGTGGTCACGCCCTGGCTCCAACCGCATTGGCGTAGGTGGCGCGGTTGTTTACCTTGCCTTCGCGTCCACCCGCAAAGACGTGCGGGGCAACGCGGCCGACCCGGCCGAGATCACCAGCTACACGGCGGGCACGACATTCGATCTGTACTACTTCGCCGCTTTGGACCCGCGCCCGGCCCCCGATGGCGGAGCGGTAATGGTGGAAACGGCGCCCGGAGCGGGCGCGAACCCGGCGCGCAAACTGGACACCCTGGACGGTCCGGCCGACGCCAACTATCTGTACAACGACGAGTACCCTGCGTTCTCGCCGTTCGCCACGGTGTTCCGCGTCGCCCACCAGTCGGACCGTACGGGCACGCAGCGTAACGACGCTCCCGCCGCCGGTCCCGCGCAGCCGCTGATCGGGAACTTCCGGCTGACGCCCGGTCGCCGGGACATCCTGATCACCTCGCTGCTGGACCTCACCGCGCCCACGCTGCTTCGCTACGATTTGTCCCGCGCCGACGGCGAAATCGTTCACATCAATCTGGCGACTAACCCGGCCAGTCCCTACAATCCGAACACGGCCGCCTCGGTCCGCACGCCGGATCAGGGCTTGTCGCCGAACCGGGAAATTTTTCTCACCGTTCGCATGGAAGACCGCGAAGCCGGCACGCGGGCGGTGTATCTGCTGTTCAAGAACCCGAACAGCAAATACCAGCAGAACCAGGGCTTGGAGCACAAGGAATGGTCAGGCAGGACCGCCTTTTTCTCGGAAAACAACGTTCTACTGGGGCTGACGCTGGACGGTCGAACCGACTATGGCTTCGAGTTTGAGGCGGAGGGTATCAGCGCGCCCGACGTGCTGGCGACGGGTGCGCAGAACTACTTCCGGCACAGCCAGACCAACGTGCGACCCGGTAATCCGCGAAATGGCACGGGCCTGTACACGCCGTCCATTGAGGATGCGGCAGCGTTCAGCGGCGTCAACAACCCGCCGCTGACCGGCATCTGGCTTCAGTTGCAGCGGTTGCCCGACGCGCAGCAGGATAACCAGGGCGGCGTGCTGTACGGGGCAATGTGGCGCACGCCCGCCACGCCCTCGGACTGGTACGTAGACGTAATCGCGTATGACAACGCGGTCAACCCGATCAACCCGGCCGCTCGGTACAACTGGATTCAGTACGACAACGTTTGGGGTTTTTCCACCAAGCCTTTTGACGGGGTGGCGCGCGGCAACCTCCTGTTCGTCGCGGACCACACGCTGGGGCAGAAGTTTTTCCGCACCCGTTTGCTGCTCGGAGCGGGCAACGTCCCCACGAACAACCTGTTGCCTGTCTTCTACGGCGCGGAATCGTATTTCACGGACGTGGACGTCACCAACTTCAACGGAACGACGGGGCGGAACCCTGTGCTGGGGCCGCCGGACACAGGTGGCGCTGCACGTGCCATAGGCTACCCCGACCCCACACCGGGTCAGCCTCAGGTCGGACCCTACATCATCACGCCGAACCCCGGAGCCACCGCAAGCGGCGGCATCAACCGTGGAGTTCCCAACGTGCTTGGCGTCAACTCGTACACGGACGAGTACAACGAGGACCGTGTCCGCGTTGACGGGCGGCCGTATCCCTTTACGGGACGCTACGACGTTTGGCGCGTTCTATGCCGGGGGCCGGTGCCTGACGCCGTGCTCGACCAGTATGCGCCGCAGGTGATTGACACGCCGCCCGACATTCGCTTTACCGGTCCGGGCGCGGACAATCCCAATCAGCCGCGCAAGGCGCTGGTTGCGGAGCGAATGGTTATCTGGTCGTCTCCGTTCGCGGGCCAGGTTTTCGTTGGCCCAGGCGCAATTACCGAGCAGGCGACGCGCGACCGGCTCACCCGGTTTGTGCAGAATGGCGGTCGCCTTTTCTTCACCAGCCAGGAGGCGGCGCAGATTTTCGCTTCGGGTGCGTTCACCGGAGGAGCGGCTTTCCTTCAGAACGTGCTCAAGGCCCAATTCATCAACGGCGACGGCGGCAGCCCCACGCTGGTATCGGTCGCGGGACCGGCTCCTGACAACGATACGACCATCGCGGTCGAACCATGGACGCGGTTCCGCCATGCTTACGGTCGTTTGACGGGAACGGCGCCGATTGTCTGGTCTTACGATCCTCCTTCGACGTTCGACCAGAACGTGCTCGCGGACACGAATCAGGGCGGGGCCAGCCGGTTCGACAGTTCGCTTATCTCGGCTTTCGGTGCCGGCCGCTTGGACGAGGTTAGCCCGATCAATGGGGCGTACACCCAGTTCAACTACGCCAAGGGTGTTCCTGGCATCATCGTGAACAACGTGGCGAACGCGGATGGGGTGCGTAACGGCCGCGTCATCTACGCTTCGTTCGGGTTCGAAAGCCTGAACTACCTTTGGTACACGCAGACCGTTGGCACACCAACGTACTTCCTGACCCTCGCCCGCCGCGCGGAGATCATGCACAACATTATCTGCTCGTCGCGTACCGGCCGGATTCGGGGGCGCGTGATCATTGAGCGGACGGGCCAGCCCGTTGCCGGCGCGCTCATTCGGGCCATTGCGGGAGGCGAGAACACGCGCGCGGTCGGAACTGCGGTTACTAACACGGATGGCGTGTACGAGCTGCAGGGCCTCAAGCCGGACTTCTACACTATTTACGCATTCCGGCTCGGCTTCTCGATCCAGAATACGAACGGCAACGTGACGCATGGCGGCGGCGGGGTTGCTTCCGAGGCAAACATATCCGTAACCGAGCTGCCCCCGGCGACGCTGGCGGGCATCGTTTACAACGGCGACAAGACCGCCCGCGTGGCAGGCGTCGAGGTGCAGGTGCGCGCGCCGAACCCCGACGGCACGATCAACGTGCTGCGCGGCGTCTCGTCAGCGACCGGCGAGTACACCATTACGGGCATCCCCGCCCAGGTAGGCGTGCCGATCTATACGGTCGTCGCCAACCCGGATAACTTCGAGCGCAACGACGACTTCAGCTACCGGCTGGACGCGAGCGGCAATCGCATCCCCATTCCTAACACCGACCCGCGCTTCAACGCGCGCTACAACCCGAACGTGGCGACCACGTTTGTGCAAACGCCGCCGCAGGCTGAAGTTGAGTTGGGTGCGGGCGTGATCGTGGTCAACAACCGCGTCGAGTTCCCGCCGGACAAGGTCACCAACATCAACTTCCTGCTCACCAGCCCGCCGCAGCCGGTCAGCGGCCGCGTGTTCGACGCCGGCAACCCGGAAGCCGCCACCAACGGCATCGTCGGGGCGACCGTGACGGCGACCCGCACCAAGGCCGACGGCACGGTGGAAACGCTCGGGACGACAACGACCGGTGCGAACGGCGCATACCGCTTCGAGTCGCTCCCGTCGGGCAGCGTCACGATCACGGCGCAGGCGAACAGCTACCTGCCCGGCTCGATCACCGTCGCTATCGTTGGCTCACCCATCACGGACGCGAACATTGGGCTGAAGAAGGCGCCGCCCGGTTCCATCGCGGGACTGGTTAAAAACGTAGTGACGGATCAACCCGTTGCCGGCATCACCGTGCAGCTCTTCGCGGCCGGTGCGCCCGCCAATGCCACGCCGCTGCGACAGCTGCAAACGATCAGCGGAGTCGCTCCGGGCGCGGACGGAAAAGACATCAACTACCGGTTCGAAAACGTGGAAACCGGCAACTACGTGGTGCGAATCGTGTCTCCCGGCGCGACGACGCGAATTCAGCCCGCCGAACTTGCCGTGACCGTTGTGTCAGCGCAGGAAGTGCGTGCCGACTTCAGTCTGTTGCCGCCCGGCTCAATCTCCGGTTTGGTGACCAGCTTCGGCACCGGCCAGGTGGTCACCGGGGCGACGGTCCAGCTGTATCAGAACGGAACCTTGATCACGACCGTTCAAACCACGGCCCGTCAAACGGCCGCGGACGGCTACGTGTTCAACTACCGGTTCGACAACGTGCCCGTCGGCATCTACAACGTTCGCGTGAACAAAGACGGTTTGCCGACGACGCCGGACGAGGCGGTAATCACGGTCAACCCCGGTCAGGAAACCAAGAACGTCAACTTCCAGGTGCGCCCGCTGTTCATCTACGCGGACGGCATTCAGATGATCTCGACGCCGCGCAACTACCAGGCGCAGGACACCCCTTCGGTCTTCAACCTGACGGCGGGCGGCGACAACGACGGCAACGGAGTGCCCGGCGAGCCGAACGACCAGAGCGTGTTCAGCACGTTCAACGTCGCCGACTGGACGGGCCAGGAGTACAACATCTCGCCCACCATCCGGCTGCTGGTCGGCAAGGGCTACTTCGTGCGCTTCGGGGCAACCGCGACCGTGACGGCTCAGGGCAGCCCGACCGGCGGTCCGGGCAGTACGTTCGACCTCATCCTGCCCTACGTGGGCTGGCACATCATCGGCAACCCGTTCGATCCGGCAAGCGTCGGCGACGTGGACTTGGCAACCTCGATCACGGTCGTTGAAGCCACGGACAACAACGGCGACGGCCGGACCTCGTACACGCTGCGCGAAGCGGTGCAGGCGGGCGTGGGTGGAACCATGAACGGTACGCCGGTCGCGCTGGTGCGCGACGTGGTGTACTACTACACCGGCTCGAATAGCGGCTCGCAGTACATCCAGGACAACCGCTTGCGGCCCTGGCTGGGCTACTGGTTCCGTACCTTCCGCCCGGTCACGCTCCAACTCACCGCCCCGGCTACCCCGGCGGCGGCTGGGCGAAGCGCGCGCACCGTTACCTACGAGGAGAAGAACCAGGCTCGCACCCGGTCGCTCGCAAGCAAGGGAACGAACGACTGGCGGCTTCAGGTCGCGGCGCGGCAGGGCGACCTGCGCGACACGGACAACTCGGTCGGCGTCGCGCCGGGAGCGAGCGACGGCTTTGACTTCACGCATGACAACGAGAAGCCGCCGCGCATCGATCAGGCTCCGTCCGTGTACCTGGCCTTCCAGGGCAAGAACGAGACGGGCCGGGCGGCCGGCTTCACGGATGACATCCGCGCGGCCGACGGTGCGCCCAAGACCTACCAGTTCACGGTCACGCCGGCCGAGAACAAGGGCGACGTGACGGTCTTCTGGCCCAACATCAACCGGGTCCCCCGCGGCGTCGTTCCCACCCTGGTGGACGTGGCGTCCGGCAAGCGCATCCCGATGCGCTCCTCTTCCGGCTACCGGTTCGTTCCGAACGGCCGGGCCGTGGCGCGGCAGTTCGTGATCGAAGTGCGGCCACGCCAAACGCAGCCGCTGGAGTTCATGAGCGTCCGAACGGTCAATTCGGGCAGCCGCGCGGTCGGCGCGCAGCGGATCGTGTTCCGCACCACCCAGGCCGCCGACGTGGAGGTCGAGGTGCTCAGCGTCCGGGGAACGAAGGTACGCTCACTTCGCACGCGGGCCGTGAGCGGCCAGGAGGCGAGCGTGCTGTGGGACGGCAAGGACGAAAAGGGCGGCTCACTGCCCGCCGGTCCGTACGTCCTCAGCCTGACGGCGCACGACGATGAAGGCAACGTGGTTATGCGACGCCTGCCCATGTTCCGCATCCAATAGGTGGGTAGCGCGCGTTCCGGCGGAGGGCAGGTATGGCTCCTCCGCCGGAACGCGCGTAGCAAGAGACTTTCGGCAAAAAATTCAGCCTGAAAGAAGGGAACAACCGCGTCGCGGTGGAACCTTCAACATCAGAAGCCGGTACGAACGGCAATGAACGTGGATGACGGAGGACAAAAGCGTTGAGGTATTTGGGCGAAGGAGCGTACGCGCGGCGCATCAGCTGGCTGCTGGTGATAATGCTGCTCCTGCCGTTCGTGGTTTTTGCCGGAGCGCGCCCCGCGCGCGCCCAGCTGAGCCGCACGCCGCAGGTAGCCGTTTTGGAGTTCGGGAATCGGCCGAACGCGCCGGGCGGGGCGATTCTGGGCCGCCAGGCCACCGACTCGGTGGTCGTCGAAATGACCCGCACGGGCCGTTTCGATGTCACGCCGCGCACCCAGCTGAATCAGCAGCTCCAGGAACTCGGCCTGACTCCGCCGCTGGACAACATCGGCATCCGCAAGCTGGGCCAAGCGCTGGGCGTGGACTTTGTCGCTACAGGTGACATCACGCGTGTCGTGATCAACGGTGCGCCGCGCCGCGCCCGCGTGACGCTTTCCGTCCGTCTCACCGATGTCGCTTCGGGCGAGTTGGCAAACGGCGCGATCGAATCAGGCACGTCCCCGGAGCCGCCCGCCGGCTTTCAGCCTGACGATGATACGTTGATCGGCCAAGCTCTCGCGAACGCCGCCTTCAACGCCGTTCAAACCATCAGCAGATATACGCTCCCGGAAGCGACAATTCTTAACACCCGCGACCAAAGTGAAGTGTTGCTCAACCGGGGCAGCCGTGACGGCATCACGCCCGGTTTGGAAATGATCGTTGTCCGCGGGAATGAGACGGTTGGTCGCATCCGCGTCAATTCCGTCGGCTCAACGGACGCGACCGCGAGCGTTATCCTGAACACCAAAGGCATTCGCCCTGAAGACCGCGCGCGCGCCGTGTTCAGTCTGCCCGGCTACGTCAACAACACGACCACGGGCGAGACGAGCGTTTACGACGTGGCGGAGACGACGTTCAAGCCGCGCGGTGAAAAGCGCAAAAGTATCGTTTCCAGTGTCCTCGGTTTGGTAGCGGCTGTCGCGCTTGCCGCCCTGTTGTTCCGGCCGAGCAGTAACTCGAACGTGGCGGGCGGACGCGTACGGGCACGCGCCTTCGCGGAACCGGCCGATCCGACGTCGGGTGCCTCCTCAACGCGCATCGAGGTTCGCTTCGACATTGCGAACGACATACCGCAGCGCAACATCCAAGAAATCCAGATTTACCGCAACTCGGTGACTGCTCCCGCTGATCCGACGCTTCCGAACAGTCCTGGCAGCGTGCCGGTCGGCGTCCTCGGACCGGGCGAGCGCGTCTTTTACGACGACCCGACGACCATTCGCTCCGTAACGTTCAACCGGGTTCTTCCCGATGGATCGCTGGAGGCGACCACTCTACCTGTCGGAGGCTTCACACCGGGCCGGCCGCAGCAGTATCGCATCGTCGTCATCTACCAGCGCGTGCAGGTGACGACGGGACAGCAGGGTGGCGGTGGAGGCGGCAATCAGAACGGCACCCAATTCACGCAGACTACCTTTTCCGGCTTCAGCGGTTTCGCTACCCCCGTGGTGCGCCCGCAGGTACTTGGCCCGTCCGGAGAACTGGACATGCGAAATGTGAGTTTCACCTTCCAGGGTTCGGCGGGTGCCAACCAGTACGTGGTGGAAGTCGCTGACAACGTTCAATTCCGCAACAAGAAGCGGCCGACCAGTCCCACGCAAAACAATCCGTTAACGACGGCGACGACGGGCCGAATTACCGTCGGGCCGTTCGACCTGACCAAACTCGGCTTCGTCAACACGCGCGGCACGACGATTTACTTCCGTGTCGGCGCACGAAACGCGAACGACAACCCCGGTCCGCTTCCGGTAGACCCGAACGCGGACGCATTCATCTACTCAGGCACGCTGAACAGCTTCACGGCTATTGGCGCGCCGCCGCCGCCGCCGGGCGGCAGCACCGGCACAGGCACGGGGAACCCGCCGCCGCCTCCCACTACGGGCGGCTAAAAAGGTTCGCCGTGGGTGGAGGTGGTTTCCTGAACAGTCCCGTTTGCGCGCGCTGCCTGAGGCAAAATGCTTTTGGGCAGCGCGCCCAGGGGGAACAGGGCAGCCGTCTTCGTTCTTGCGAGAACTACGTTTGCCAACGTTTCTGGCGACTCGCACGCAGAAAACCAAACAGGTTGGTGATAATTTTATGAGAACGATAACTTCCCGAGCCGCGACGCTTTTTGCCGCGCTCGTTACTTTTTTTAGTCTGGGCGTTCCTTTTGTAGGAACTGCCTGGGCGCAGCAACCGTCGGCCAAAGCGCCGCAGGCTCTGCCGGGCCAAATACTGATGCGGGTTCCGGCAGGTACCAGCCGACAGACCGTGAATGCGATGGCTGCGGCGGCAGGGTGCCGGGTCGAGTACCCGCTGACCTACACGCCCAACACCTATGTTCTGCGTCTGCAAAGCGTGCCTCCGGGCGCGATAGCTGTGGCGCAACCCGTAACGGAAGGTGTGACCAACGCCATTGCCAGTATGCGTGCCAACGCGGGTGTGCTTGCCGACCCTGATTACTTTGTTTCGGCACAGCAGGTTACTTCCCCCGCTCCCGCGCGCGCTATTCCGAACGATCCGCTTTACCCGGATGCTGGAAGCGTGACGATCTCGCGTCAGCAATGGCACATGGACATGATCCGGATGCCGGAGGCCTGGAACATTCAGTTTGGAGTGCGCCCAATCACCGTAGCGGTGGTTGATAGCGGCATAGACATCAGACATCCGGACTTGGTGGGCGCGGATGGCAAGGCGGATCGCGTCCTCTTGGCCGATGGCCGCAACTTTTTCGACCGTGCCCTTGATCCCACCAAGCCGGTGGACAACAACGTGGATGATTTGCAGGGTCACGGCACACATGTATCGGGCACCGTCGGCGCCCTAACCGACAATGGTATTGGGGTGGTGGGCGTCGCCGGTTGGACAAAGGGGGGCGTCAATGTTCACCTCCTGCCGTTGCGCGTTTTCGGTGCCACCGGAGGCGGACCCGTTTCCGGCATCGTGGATGCTGTTAGTTATGCCGCTTCCAAGAAGGTTGATGTCATCAACTTGAGCCTGGGAGGGCCTGGCGACGCCGACACCTTTCGAACGGTTTTGGCGGATGTGATCGCTGCTAACATCGTCGTGGTGGCGGCGGCGGGCAACGATGGATTGAGCGCGCCGTTCTTTCCGGCCGATTATCCTGGCGTTATCAAGGTGAGTGCCGTCGGGCCGGATCGAAAACTGACCTATTACTCAAACTTCGGCGGTCCGGTGGCGATTGCGGCTCCGGGCGGTGCGGGAATCAGCCAAGGGGACAACCGTGCCGTGTTGTCTACCTGGCCGCTCAACGGCGGGGAAGAGCCGAGCGTCAGAACCGGCTATTACTCTATCAACGGCACCTCAATGGCGTGTCCGCATGTCGCGGGAGTGTGCGCGTTGTTGCTTTCCGCAGGCGCGCGGCCTCAAGACATCCTCTTTCTAATCCAAAGCACGGCCCAGCCGCTGGACGAAACGCCGGACCCCAACGGCGGCAACAAGTACGGCGCGGGTTTGATTGATGCCTACGCCGCTCTGCTCCCTTTTACCGCTCCTGTTGTGCGCCTCGTTTCACCTGTTCCGGATCAGGACACCCTGCTTCGTACGATCACGATTCAAGTCCAGGTGCAGAACGTTGCCAAACTGACTAAGCCATCTGATCTGACGATTGAAATCCGGACCGCCACGACACCATCCAGAGTGATTCGTACGCTGATCGGCGGGCGCGACTTCACGGTTCCCGCGCCGCCGGACCCGACCAACCCAATCAGCCCGGCGACGATCACACTGCCCCCGATCACCGTCCCGCCTGGTGAGTTCGTCGTCGAGGTGAAGATTGCGGGCACTCGGCCGAGCAGCGACGCGCGGTTCTTCACGGTCAGCACGCGGACCCAACCCGTCGGCCGCACGCTGTTCGCCGTGCCGTTCAAACTGAACCCATCACAGCCGGGCGTAGCCCGCGAGGTGGACCTGTTCAGCGGCGTCGCTTTCAAACTGGCCCGTTGGGACCCGCTGTTCGATCCTGCCAACACGCAGAACGATCCCGATCCGTATGCGTACTTCTCGTCCAGCGGAACGCAGAGCGATCCGACGGCAACCTTTACGCCCACTCGCTCCGGCCTGCCGCTCACTTACGACACGACGGCTGGCAATATCAACGACGTGTCGGCGTCCGTTGAGCCGGTCGGCCTGGGTTACTGGCTGGACCTTTCCGAAACGCAGCAGCTAAACATCAGCGGAACGCCGGTAAATAACCCCATTGGCATCCGCCTGTACGCTGAAAATGGCACGCGGAATCCAGGCGGCTGGAACCTGATCGGTTCTCCCTTCACGTTCCCCGTGGATTTCAACTCGGTCAGCGTGTTGTACCGAGGCACGTCGTATCGTTTGGAAGAGGCTATCGCCCAGAACATTGTCAAGGGCGCGCTTGTTGGTTACGCCCAGGGCGACTACTTCTTCCAGATCGCGCCGCAGGGTCAGTTCCAGCCGTTCAATGGCTACTGGATCAAGGCGCTTCAGGACTGCGTTCTGATCGTCCCGCCGGCCGCAAGTTCGATTACCCGGAGCGTTTCCACGCGTGCCGCCGCTACTCGGCCGGCGGTGAAGGCCGCTCCGGCGGCTGGCGTACGTGGCTGGCGCGTGCGGCTTCAGGCAAGCGTTGGCGGAGAGCGCGACGGCCAGAACTACTTCGGCCAAGCGCCGGGCGCGAGCGCGAGCGACGACACCCTTGACATGCCCAAGCCGCCTTCAGGAGCTGGCCATACCTATCTGCGCTTCCTGAATCGCGCCACGGCAGCCGCCAGCGGCGGGCGTGCCGCTACGTCCTCAACGGGGAATGCGTATGCCTTCGACGTACGCGATCTTCGCAGCGCCAACGAAGAATGGACGGCGGCCGTCACGACCGACCGGCCAAACGCCCGCGTGACGCTGTCGTGGGAAGGTTTGGGAACCGTTCCCCGATCAGCGCGCCTGGCGTTGATTGACACGCGAACAGGCCGGCAAGTGCCGCTCCGCGAGCGCTCGTCCTACACGTTCCAGTCTGGAGAAGCCGGCGAGACGCGGCTATTCCGCATCGTGCAAACGGCCGAGGCAAGCGGTGGCCCGCTCGCAGTCAACATGACTATCGTCCGCACCCGAGCGCCCCAGCAAGGCGTCTCGGTACGGCTGACCGCGACCCAAGACGTTGATCTGGTGGGGCAGGTTTTGACCCTCGGCGGCAAGCGCGTGGCTCCGTTGGGCGGCGCGGGCCGGGCGGTCGGGCGCCGGGAAACGACCCTGGGCTGGGATGGCAAGGGCGAAGCCGGAGCCGCCGTCCCACCGGGTCCGTACGTGATTGAGGTCACGGCGCGCACGCCGGATGGTCGCCAAACCACGCAGGTGAAGCGTTCTTTCCTTTTCCTGCACTAAAAAGTAGTCGCGGTTGCAACAGGCCGGGTGATACACACCCGGCCCTGTTTGCAATTCGGCAAATCCAATGCATTCAGTCGAAGCACAACGAGGAGACTATTTGGCAATGGCGACTATCGCTGCCAACCTATCCAAATCAGATCAGCGCACCGCCGTCACGTCGAGCGGACACGCTTTGAAGCACCGGCTCGTGGCTCTTGCGGCAACGGCCGTGGCGGCGTCCTGCCTGCTAGCAGGGTCGGCGGCGCGAGCGGACACAAGCGGCTTCGCAAACCTGCGCGGCGACGGTTTAGCGGGCATGTTCGGCGCGCGTTATCCGCGCAACTATGATGCCACGACGCAAACCCTGGTAGACCTGAAAGGTTCCGCCTATAGCGGCATCCTGAACGACTACATCGGCATGACCGTGGGTTTAAGTGGCTCGTTCAGCCAGAAGGTGGACCCCGACAACACCATCGCCTATACCGTTCCGGGCCGCATCTCTTTCGGCAACATCAAGGGGAGCATCCGCGAAGAGTTAGGTATGGGCGGTGCCAGGGATGATGGGACGGGGCTTACGGGTTTCACGAACTCTGGATTTGGAGGGTTCCCTTTTGCATCCTTGTGGCCCTTCGCCGCGAGTTACAACCAAAGCCCCTACGAGGCCGACTGCTCCGGTTACACCGCCATCAGCATTGATGGTGCGGGCAGCGTGCTTGGAGAAGGGGGCATCCAGGTTTCGCGCTACCTGAACAACCGGCTGGAAAACTATTATCAGCCGGCGACGAACGTGTCTATCAATCAGTTCGTGCGGCTGTACCGCTCGACGGTCGAAATCACGTACGTCATCACGAACAACGATGCCGCCGTGCACACCGTGGGCATTCAGTTCACCCTGTTTCCGTATTCCGATGCGGGTTCGACTCCCAGCGGCGGCGTTCGTTACTTCGTGGACCCAAGCCGAGGCATCACCGAGCGGCCCGCTTTGTATCAGGGCGCGGACATTCCGGACGCGATTTCGTTTGCCGATCAGCGCGCTGACCCGACCTTTTTTGCGCGTTTCACGTTTCGTGGCTTCCGGGCAACCCAGCCGGACCGCGTTTTCGTCACGAACGCCGGCTACTACGTCATCCCACGCTATGAACCAGTGACCGATCCCGCCAACATCGACGTTCTAAGCTCAACCCCAGCGGTCGCCGCTTATTGGGACCCGGTCGCAATCGCACCGGGCACCTCCCGCACCATCGTCACCTACTTCGGCAACGGCGCATCCACGGAAGACCTGTCCGAAGATTTCGTGACCGGCACGGAAGCGCGTGAATCGCTTCAATACAACAGCGCCGCCGCGCTCACCCGCGGGCCGAACTCGTCAAATCCGGGACCGGCCGACATCGCCCGGTTCTACACGCCAAGCTCGTTCACGATTAAAGGGGCCATCTACAACCAAACGTTGCCTGTTGCCGGCGAAGGCATAACCCTGAACAACGTTACGATGAGTCTGACCCTGCCGCGCGGTCTGCGTTTGGGAGTGGTGGATACGAGGACGGGCGCGCGAGACGTTTCCTCCAAGTCCTACGGCGACGTACGCCCGGACTCGGAAAACTCGCCGCTTTCGTGGGTCGTCGAGCCGACCGGGGAAGAGTACGGCGCACTAAACTATCAGCTCACCGTGTCCGCCCCACCCGCCGGATCGCGCACGATCAGCCGGACGATCACGATTCCCGCCGCTCCGATCAGGACGCTGACGACAAACGCGTTCAACCTGATCTCCTTTCCATTCGAGTTTGATCCAGCCCTGTCCAACAACAGCGATGCGGCGACGATTCTGAACGGCATCGTCGAACCGGACGACACGTTGCTGAACATTTTCGAATACGACAAGAGTGTTGACGACTACCGCCTCGCTCGCAAACTGCGGCCTGGCACGGCGTACTTTTACCGTCCGCAGCCCGTAAACCCGGACGGCACCCGCAACATCTTTTTGACCGGGGCGCGGCCCCTGGCAAATCAGGCGCCTAACACCAACACAACGGCCACCACGCTCCAACTGACTCTGAACCGGGGCTGGAATCTGATCGGTAACCCGTACATTTACGACATCCCGCTCGCGTTCTTGCGGTTCGTGCCGCTTGAAAGCAATCCCTCGTTGCGTTCGTTCTCGTATAGCGAGGCTGTTAATTCCGCCTTTCTGCGCGGCGCGGTCTTCTTCTACACGGGTGCTAATTCAGACAACCCGTATGACTTCCTGGCGAGCGCCAACGATCCGCTCCGTCCCTGGGTCGGGTACTGGATTTACGCGAACTCGCCGCTCACGATCCTGTTCTCGCCGCCGGCCCAGCTGTCGAGCGCGGTCGTGCCCGTTTCCACCGGTGAACCGTTCCCCGGCACGCGGGCGCAGCGTGGGGGCGTGATCGCCAGCGGGCGCGCACTGGCAAAGCAGGCAACGCTGGGCAACTGGAAACTTCAGATCGTGGCCCGTAATCGGGCCGGACGCCAAGACAACAGCACGCTGATCGGCGTTGCACCGGGAGCGAACGATGGGGATGACGTGCGTGACCTGCCCAAGCCGCCGCCGTTCCGCAACTACGTTTATGTGGGGATTGAGCGGCAGGAGGCTGCGGGCAGCCGAAGCCGCTGGGCGCAGGACCTGAAGGCGCCCGGCGGGACCGAAAAGTCGTGGGACATGGCCGTGGATTCGGATACGGAAGGGCCGGTAACGCTTTCCTGGCCGAATACGGCGAGCCTTCCCCGGCTGCTGCGTCTTCAACTGCGCGACACGGCCACGGGGCGGACCTACGATCTGCGGCGTTCGTCGTCCCTCACCGTGAACCTGACCAAGAACACGCCGCGCCGCTTCCGCGTCGTCGCCAGCCAAGCGCCCAGCCGCGCGCTTGGCATCACTAACCTGCGCGCCGTGCCCAGTGGCCGGGCGGCCGGATCGGGGTACCGCTTCGACTTTGACCTGACAAGCCAGGCGAGTATCAACGTGCGCATCCTGACTCTGGGCAATGCGGTGAAGCAGACGCTCGCCGCGGGGCGGGCCGTTTCCTCAGGCGCAAACAGCTTCCGCTGGAATGGACGCGGCCAATCCGGCGAGGCCCTTCCGGTCGGGCCGTATCAGGTCGAGGTGACCGCGCGCAACGATAACGGAGAAGTGGTAGTGAAACGTGCGACGGTCCTGATGCTTCGCTAAGAACGCAGGCCGAGCCGGTCGTTCGGCGTACCCGCGCGCGGGTACGCCGAACGCGCCAGGAAATGAGAACGAATTCCGCAAGAAGGACTTGAGCTTACGATGAATCCAACGATCAAAATCATAAGGGCGGACAACTGGCGCCGATGGCGGATGAAAGCTACGGCTTTGGTCGTAATGGCGGCTGGCGGCTCCCTGCTGGCGCCGTCCTTGCCCGTTGCGGCGCAAACGGGTTATCGTTTCGGTCGCGTTGCTGACTCGTGCCTCCCCGGTTTTGCCTTCCCTCATTTAGCCGCGACCGCAAGAACGAAGCAGACAGCGAACGATCATCTCAACCATCCCCGGCTCGGGCAACAACAACGCGACCGAAACGATAACCCGCAAACGAGCGGTTCGGGAACGGCCAACATGATGCCGCGCGCCGTTTTGCTGTTTCCCGCCGTAATGGGCGGCGATGAAGGTGGAGATGGAAGCGGTGCGGCCGGTGGAACGAAAGCCTCTTCGGGGAACTCGATGCGCCCGCTACAAGATGCAGTAACGGACGCTTTGCGAAAGTACCTGGTTCGTAGCGGCGTCAGTGTCACCGTTTATAACAAGCGTTTGCCCAGCATTCAGCGCGCCGTAGCCGAAACTGCCCTGCCCAAGATGCAGGCCGACGAAGGGTTGCGCGATAGCACGGACAACGCGCGCGCTCAAAAGTTGGCTGATCTCGTTGGGGCAACCTCGTACATCATCCCCACCATTGACGACTACAAGTACGATGCCGCGACGCGCACGGCGACCTTTAACTTGAGCGCTTCCCACATCGCAACCGGGGGCAAGGGAAGTTTGGGCGTTGCCGCTGAACCGGGCAAGGCCGAGGCGCCTGCTGATGTCGCCAACGCGCTTCAAGAAGGCTCCGCCTCAGCACGGGCGGCCGAAGCCGCTGCCGAGCGCGTCGTCGTGGGTTTGTTTCCGCGTCCGGCAGCCCCAGCGGAACCGGCAAAGAAAAATGACAGGCGTCGCGGCGGCCGGCGCGCTTCGCTCAACGCTGTTCCCGTTCGTTTCGTCATTGCTCGCCCCGCCCCGGCTGCTGCCTCCGGCGACTAACCCTTCCATCTCTCGACATAAGCGATTAAACACGGCTCCGTTCCCGCTGCCCCGATGGCGGCCTGGAAACGGAGCCGTGTTGCTTTAGCTGGCTTTTCGGAAGTACTCATGCTCGTATTTAAACGGTGTTCTATTTTGCGGCCGCTGGGCGCGTTGGGTATTGGGGTGCTTTCCAGTTTTTCCATCGTCGGCGGGATGCGGCCGGCGTGTGCCGCCGGTCTCTCCACGATCAAACTGGAAGCCGACCGCAAGCAACTTCTCGCCGATGGAAAAAGTGCGGCTACGCTCACCGCGCGGGTGTACGACGGCCGGGGCGGGGCGGTCCGCGACGGAACGCTGGTTCGCTTTTCCACCACTGCCGGACGGCTGGAAACGGAGTCGGTCGCGGTTCAGAACGGCGTCGCCCGCGTTCGGCTGATCGCGGGAAACCTGCCGGCCTCCGCCATCGTCACGGCGAACGTGGACGGCGAGGGCGCAGCGGTCCCACAAACCATAGTAATCGCCTTCGGCAGCGACCCGGATGCCGCCTACAGCGGTCGTGATTGGGCGCGGGTCACGGCCGGGCGTTACATCGGTTACGTCGCCGACTTCGGGCTGATCCAGGCCATCGGCGGCAAGGATCGCGCGCCGGCCCGTATCGCGTATCGTGGTTTGGAGATTCAGGCGGACGAACTTCAGTTTAACCTGCGCGACAACCACGTTCGCGCGCGCGGCAACGTTGTGGTGCGGCGGGCGGGAACGGGCAGCGCGGGCGTCGAGCGCCGCTATTCTAACCTGCGCTTCGAGTTGCTGGAAAACCAGGGCGTGGCCGAGCGTGCCGATGGGGAGGGACGCCCCGTTCCCCTCGTCCTTTCCGGCCCGCTGCTTAACGAGACCGACCCAGCCACCGCCGCGCCCGTCCACGCCCCGGCGGAAATCACGCCACCGGCAAGCAGCGCACCGGCCACGCCCGCAGAGCCGCCCGCGCCTCTTAGCCCGCTGATCGTGCCCGACACGTTCACCTTTGACGAGGTCGGCGGGGCGCACGTGACCATCGTCGCCCGTTCGATTGACGTGGAACCGAACAGCCGGCTCCAGTTCCGCCGCGCCACGTTTTACCTGGACGGCCAAAAAACGCTGTCGCTGCCGTTTCACGTCATGGCGTTGGGGCAGGAAACGCTGTTTACCGAACAGGTTCTGGGTTACGGGCCAAGCGGCGTCACGTTTGATTTCCCGCTCTACTACGACGTGCGCCCGTCCGCCATCGGGACGCTGCACGTTCGGCACGGCGAGCGGTTCGGCGGCTCGGCCTACGCGACCCGGCCGGGTTGGACCTTCGACGTTGAGCATTCTTATACGGCCGGGAAGGCCGCCGCCGCTGACGGGACGCTTGCCTTTTCCGGCCTGACGCGCCGCGACTGGGACGCGCACTGGACACACGCGCAGCGCCTCGACGGCGCGACGCGCGGCCAAGTTTACCTGGACGTGCCGGGCGCGGGCGGGCTGTTCGGCAACGCACTCGTCACGCGCCAGTTCAAGGGCTTTCGAGTCAATCTGAACATGACCGGGTCGCGCACGTCGGGCGTCGGTTATTACGGCGGCACGCAGCCGGGGCAAACGACGCCCACGGACCCCACGCAGCCCCCCGTCATTGACCCCGCGACGGGCCAGCCGCTCCCGCCGGGCGCACCGCTGCCCGATCCCCAATTGCGCCTGTACGACGGCAGTCTGCGGGGGCAACTGGACGCCGAAACGGATGACCGGGGCGTGCCCGGCGTGGAGCCGCTCCGCTACACCATGAGCCTGTCCACGGCCCGGCAAGCGTTTTTCGGCAAAAGCGCGCCCAGCGCGTATTTCGTCCACGACGCCGGCTTGCGCCTGTTTACGGCCCCGATCCGGCTGCCTGCCCTGGGCCAAACGCGCCTGACGCCGCTCGTTTCCGTCGGGCAGGAATGGACTTCGGGAAGTGCGCTTAGTGACGGCGCGGCGCGCAGCGGTTTGTCGCTGCTGGGCACGCTTTCGCTGAACCATTCGTTCGGCCGGCGGGGCGCGGCCACGCTCGTTTACGACTACTCGCAGCGGCCCCAGGCGCTGGCAGCCGTGGGCGGAAGGCACCGGCTCGCGGCAAACCTGTCGCTCGTGGGCGGCGAGCGCTGGAACCTCGCGCTCTCCGGTTCGCAGACGCTGGGCGGAACGTCGTTCCGCAATTTGTACGGTACGCTCGGCTTCGCTATTGGCGGCCCGTGGCGCGGCCAAGTGACACTGACCTCGGCGGGCGGGCGCAACTTCCAGTACACCAATACCGAATTCGCCCTCGTGCGGCGCATCGGAGGGCGCGACGTGGCCGTGTACTACTCGACGGCCGCGCGCCGGTTCCAACTTGACCTGGCCGGCGCGCGCTTTTGACGCATGTCGGCGTTTCCAGCCTGCCGTCGCGCGGGTAAACAAACCTGCGCAAATCTTATGACGGAGCACGACAGCCGGGCCGCCCATGTCGGCGTGCCTGGCTTTTTGCACGCGGGCCGGCGCAGACCTTTTCGTCCCGGCAGAAAGGCGATAGAGCGAAGTACCATGCCCCTCAGCCCCCGACACGACGACACGCGCCCCGGCTCGACCACGAGCGCCAAACCGGACGCGGTTCTTTTCCCCGAATCCCGTCCCGACGACAGGGTGTTCGAGGAAGACCTTACCAAGAAGATGATCCGGCGGCCCACCGAGGCCGATTTCGCCGACGTGTTGTCCCCGGAAGGCGACAGCGGCGACGTGGTTGGCAGCGACGTGAACAACTCAACCATGCCGAGCAACACGTCCATCGGCGGGACCGCCTGAGAAAAGCGCATCGGTGCGCACGTTAGCGAGGAGAAAGAAAACCGTGTCCGCAGAAACGAACCAGACCGTGATCGTGGGGGGCGGCCCGACCGGCTTGTCGGCGGCCTACCACCTGGACGGGGACTGGACTTTGCTCGAGGGCGCCCCGCATTTGGGCGGCTGGGCGAAAAGCATCCTGGCCGATGGCTTCACCTTCGACTACGCCGGCCACATCATTTTCACGAATGACGAGTACGCCAAGCAACTCTTCAACCTGTTCCTGGGCGAGAACATCCACTATCAGCAGCGCGAGGCGTTTATTTATTCCAAGAACACGTTCACGCTGTACCCGTATCAGGGCAACACGTACGGCCTGCCCGACGAGGTGCTTCAGGAGAATATTCTGGGCGCGGTTCAGGCGTACCTGAAGTATCCCGACGACTACAAGCCCAAGCACTTCCGCGACTGGATGGACACGTTCGGAGAGGGCATCGCCAACAACTTCCTGGTCCCGTACAACAAGAAACTTTGGAAGGGCGTGCCGCTTGAGGAAATCAGCGTAGACTGGCTGGGCGGGCGCGTCCCGCAGCCCTCGGTCGAGCAGATCATTGACGGCGCGATCAACGTGCCCAAAAAGAACATGGGGCCGAACGCCTACTTTGGCTACCCGCTCCGGGGTGGCTTCAACGCGATCATGAACGGCCTGATTGGACGTTTGGACGACAGCGGGCCGCTGCTCACGAACAAGCGCGTGACCGGCGTGCGGGTGCGCGACAAGGTGGTCGAGGTGGACGGCGGGGCGGAAGAATACGCCTACGAAACGCTCGTCAACACGATGAGTTTGCCGCAGTTCATCGGCATCTGCGACAAAGTGCCGCAAAGCATCAAGGACGCCGCCGCGCGCCTGCGGTGGATCAGCATTCAGTGCGTCAACATCGGCATCGAGAACAACCGGACCGACAAGCACTGGATTTACTACCCCGAAGACGACACGATCTTTCATCGCATCTTCGTTCAGGGTAACGCCAGCCCGTACTGCAAGCCACACCCAGCGACGTCGGGCTACACGGCCGAGATCAGTTACATCCCCGGCCAGGGCCGGCCCCAGGACGTGCTGGGCGAGCAAGGACTGATTGACCGGGTCGTGCGCGACCTGGAAACCGTCGGCCTGAAACAGCCCACCGACGCCGTGCTGCACGCATCCGTCGTAGACATGCCGGTTGCCTACGTCGTGTATGAGGAGAATCGCAAGCCGACCGTGCAGCTCATCAAGGTCTGGCTCGAAGACCACGGCATCCACACCGCCGGTCGGTTCGGTGACTGGGAATACTACAACACCGACCATTCGCTGCTCGCCGGCAAGCGCGTCGCCGACACGGTGAACAACGCGATGAGCCGGACCGCTCAGGCCGAGCGCAAACAGTCGGCTGCCGAGCGCGTCCGCGCCCAAATGGAAGCCGCCGGCATCACCACGAATCACGCCGATGAGTGGGCCAAGGTCGCCGCCGCCCACAAGTCGTAACCGTTCGTTCGGGCGCGTCTTCCGTCGCCCCTGCCTACCCGACGAAGGGGCGACGCGCATCATTGCGGCGTCGCCCCTTCTTTTCACGTCAAGGAAACCGAAAAATGCCCGCACCCGAATACGGCATTCTCGTGCATTGCCATTTGCGCTGGGACTTCGTTTGGCAGCGGCCCCAACACATCATCAGCCGCCTGTCCCAGTCGCATCCGGTCGTCTTTTTGGAAGACCCGTACCCGCTGCCCGCTGGCGAAACCGAAGGGCGAATGCAAATCACGCGCGTGTCCGACACCCTGACCGTCGCCCGCCCGCTGCTCCTCCCGCATGTCGGCGACCCGGTCAAGGACGCCGAAACGAACAAAAAGAACGCGCCGCTCGGCAAGCGGCTTCTGGACGAACTCGTCGCCGCCCAAAACTGGCCGCGCCTGGTCCACTGGTTTTACTCGCCCATGCCCGCGTCCACGCTGCGAACCTGGTACAACCCCGTCGCAATCGCCTACGACTGCATGGACGAACTTGCCAATTTCAAGTTCGCCCCGCCCGACATCAAGCAGCGCGAGGCCGACTTGATGGCTGCCGCCGACGTGGTCTTCACCGGCGGCCCCTCGATGTACGCCGCGCGTAAAAACAAGCATCCGAACGTTCATCTGTTCAACAGCGGCGTAGACGTGGCGCATTTTCGTCGCGCGCTCGCGCCCGAAACGACCGTCCCCGCCGACATCGCCGGTCTGCCGCACCCCGTTTTCCTGTACTACGGCGTGATTGACGAACGGATGGGCTGGGACAACCTCGAAGCCCTCGCCGACGCCCACCCAGAGGCGAGTATCGTGATGGTCGGCCCGCTCGCCAAGATCACGGAAAGCGACTTGCTCAAGCGGCCCAACATCGTCTACACCGGGCAGCGCGGCTATGAGGACCTTCCCGGCTACCTGAAGGGCTGCGACGTGGCCCTGGTTCCGTTCGCCCTGTCGGACGCGACCCGCTACCTGTCGCCGACGAAAACGCTCGAATACTTCGCCGCGCGCAAACCGGTCGTGTCCACGCCGATCCAGGACATCGTGGACCACTACGCGGACGCGGCGCGCATTGGGGACACGCCCGCCGCGTTCGTCCGCGCGTGCGAGGCTGCCCTCGCTGAAGACAACACGGAACGCTTGGAACGGGGCGCGGCCCACGCCGACGCCCAGACTTGGGACAACATCGTGGCCGCCATGCGCGGCCTGCTCGATGCGGCCGTGGCAAAAAACCTTGCCGTGGTCACCCAAAGCGCCGAGCCGGAAAGCAGCGGCGAGATGGCGACCGGCGAGGTGCGCTGGTATAGCGGCTCGCGCGGCGTCGGCGTCGTGAACACCGAGCAGGGGGGCGAGGTGATGGCGTTCCTGCCCGGCCAGGCGCAGGAAGACCTGGGCGGCGTCAAGGAAGGCGACTCGGTAGCCGTGCAGCCCGCCGGCCCCGCCCACGTCGCGGCCGGCGGCGAAAGCGGCGCGAATCTGTTCCCGCTCGGCCTGGACAAGTTGATGGGCGCGGCGGGTGGCGAGCCGGACAACGGGACGACTAAATCCACCGCCGACCAAAAAGCCGCCGATTAAAATCGGGGCTGTAAAAGTACGAAGTCCGCCTTCGCGGACTGGTTTCAGGAGGCTTCTCCTGCTCGACGCAAGCAAGAACGGCTCTCGGCAACCAGTCCGCGAAGGCGGACTTCGTGCTTTTACAGCCCCGATTTTAATCGGCGGCTTTTTGGCCCCGCGTTCTTTTGCGCTCCGCGTACACGCGCGCCAGCGTCTGCTCAAACGGCAGCGGCGATAAACCAAATGCGGCCGAGACTTTGGCGTTATCGCACACGTTGTCGCGCTTCAGGTTGAGCAGTTGGTCGGTCGTGATGGGCGGATGGGGGAGCACCGTTTGCAGCACGCGCGCCGCGCCGAACAGCAGCGGCAGCGGGGCGTGCAGCAGCGGCTTCTTGATGCCCAGATGCTGCCCGAAGGCGCGGAGCAGTTCGTCGAAGGTGACTTGCGTCGCGCCGCCGATCTCGTAGGTCTGATTGACCGTGGCGGGGTCAGCCAAGCAGCGCACCAAGCAGGTCACCAAGTCGCCGATCCAAACAGGCTGGAAGCGGTTCGCGCCCCCGCCCGGCACGGGGATGAAAGGCGGCGCGAACGGTGACAGGGGCGGTTTTTTTATCAAGTCCTCCATCTGCTGAACGAACTCGCCGTCCGGCCCCAAAATGATCGAGGGGCGGAAAATTGTGAACGGCAGGCCGCTCGCACGAACAAGTTCCTCGGCTTGGGCCTTCGTGCGGCTGTACCGTGCCTCAGCATTTGCGTCGCTGCCGAGCGCGCTCAGGTACACGAAGCGGTTGTTGCCCGCCCCGGCCGCTTTCGCCGCCGCGAGGACGTTTTTCGTGCCCTCGACGTGAACGGCCTCGAACGTCTGGCCGCGCGGCTCCTGGATGATGCCGACCAGATGAAACACGGCGTCGCACCCGGCGAACTTGTCCGGCGTGATCGTGCGCGCGTCGGTTACGTCGCCGGAAACGTAGACGACGTTGGGAACGGCCTGGCGCGCGGGCGGTATTTCGCGGCTCAGTCCGATGACTTCGTGTCCCGCCTCAACCAGCGCGCGGCAAAGATGACGGCCGACGAAGCCGGCCGCGCCGGTGACAAGTACCTTCATGGGGATGTAAAAATCCGATCAGTCGTCGCGGTGACGGTTCAAGCGTTCGACGATGCTTTTGATGGGCATGTCGTCGGGGGCCTCAGAGACCGCCCGGTTCAGGTCTTCGAGCAGTTGCTCGCGCCGCGCGCGCATCGTTTTTTCTTCGAGCGACGGGTTGCGCTGAAGCGCGCGCAGCCACCGGCGCAGTCGAGAAGACATGCGGGCGGGAAGCGGGAGCGATTCGGCGCTGGGCGGCGGAGGCGGAAACGGCTCCCCGGCGGCGGTGCTGCTGCTGCTCATCCAAAAGTCCTCAGGCCGCGTACCGGCAAGCGCAATCTGCGCGCGGTCTGAGGTTCTTGTACCCACGAAGGGGACTACTTCTTCGTTTTGGATGCCTTGTTGGATGCCTTGTCGCGCGGCGTCTCCGGGCGGCCAAGCGTCCCCATCAGGCGCGGCACCTCGCCCAGCAGTTCGCGGGCCAGAAAGCCGAGCGGCCCGACCCGTTCGGCCATGCGGTCGCCGGCCTTCGCGTGCAGGTAAACGCCCCACACGGCGGCCTGAAGCGGGTCCGCCCCGCGAGCGGCCAGCCCGGCGATGATGCCCGCCAGCGTGTCGCCCGACCCCGACGTAGCGAGGCCGACGTTGCCGGCCTCGTTGCGGTACAAAACGTCGTCCGCGCCCGGTCCGGCGATAAAGGTTTCCCGACCTTTGAGCGCGAAAACGACCCGCAGGTTACGGGCGGCCCGTTGCGCGGTTTCGGCGGAGTTGGCCGCGATTCGTTCCTTTTTCCGGCCGAGCATTTGGGCGGCCTCCCCCGCGTGCGGGGTCACGACCGCGCGCCCGTTCAGACCGTGCAGAATGCCCGAATTGCCCTTAAAAACGGACAGCGCGGCGGCGTCGAGGACGAGAATGGTTTCGCCGCCGGCCTTTGCCAGATGCGCGGCCAGGTGCAAAGCGAGCGTGGACGCGCCGTTTTCGTCTACCATGCCCGGTCCGAGCAGCACGGCGTCGTTTTTTTCCGCTCGCTCGGCGATGATGTCGGCTGCCCGTTTCGGGTCCAGGTCGCCGGCCGCACCGGTTTCGGGCAGGCCGAAGACCCGCGCCTCCGGCAGAGCGAGCGCGACGAACGGGGCGATACTTTGCGCGGTCGCCACCTGAAGTTTGCCGGCCCCCGCCCGCAGCGCGGCGGTCGCGGCAAGGATGATCGCGCCCGGCATTTCGCGCGCGCCGCCGACGATCAGAACGCGCCCGCGCTCGTTTTTGTCGCCGCCCGCGCCGGGTTGGGGGAGGGGCATCCGCCGCAGAACAGCGGGCGTGACGCGCACGGAAGAGAGTTCAGACGTTTTTGCCATGCGGTTTTACTTGCGGGCGACGGGCGCGTCGGGGCGGGTCGTGACGGGTGCGTCCGCTTCTTCGAGCGGGGCGACGAAGTTGAACCGGCGCGGGGCGATTCGCCCCTTCGCGTCGCGGTCCCGGGCGAAGTCGTAGTGCGTTACCGAGCAGTTGGCGATCTCGCCCGCGCGGTCAATTTCTAAAATTTGCTCCTCGGTCAAGCGTTCCAGCACGTAGCGGAAGCATAGCACGACGACCTGATGACTCACGATCAGCACGCGCTCGCCGTCAAACTCGCGCCCGATTGAGTCGTAAACGCTGCGCAGGCGCAGAATCACGTCGGTCCACGACTCGCCGCCGGGCGGCCGGTGGTAAAACTTGCCCAGGTGTTTTCGTATCTCGGCCTGTTCGGGGAAACGCTGCTGGATTCCCACCTTCGTCAGCCGGTCCAGGATGCCGAACTCCTTTTCGCGCAGCCGCTCGTCCACGACCAGAACGAATTCGGATGCGGGCAGGTTTGCGCTTTCCACGATGCGCTCGGCCGTTTGCCGCGCGCGCAGGTACGGCGAGGTCAGCACGACGGTCGGCCGCTCGGGTGCCTCCTGGCGGCCGAACCAGCGTCCGAGGGCGTCCGCCTGCTGCTCGCCGAGTGGGGAAAGCGGCACGTCCACGTCGCGCGCGGCGATGTCAATGACTGGCAGGCCGGCGGCCTCGGCCGCGTCACGGGCGACGTTGCCGCTGCTCTGCCCGTGGCGCACGAGCCACAGCGCGGTTGGGCCGGGCGGCGTTTTCTGGTTCAAAAGAGCGGTTTTCCTTTCACGGCAGCGTCAACTTACCCAGAACGGCCGGGCGGGACGCGCCCGTGACGGAGGGCAGGTTCGATGGGTTGCCAAGCAGGGTTTCGTTGGCGAGGACGGCAAAGGCGACGGCTTCCTTGGCGTCGCCGTTCATACCCACGGCCTCGTGGCTGAGAACACGGGCCGGCGCGAGCCGCGCGCGCAACATCTCGACGAGCAGCGGGTTGCGCGCGCCGCCCCCGCCCAAAATCACCTCGTCGGGAGAGGCCGGCAGAAAGTTTCGGTAGGCGTCGGCGACAGCAACGGCCGTAAACGCGGTCAGGGTAGCCAGCACGTCGAGGGGGCGGCAGGTTCGGGCGTCCATGCGGTCCGCGACACTTTGCCAGAAGGCTTCGCCAAACTCCTCGCGGCCCGCCGATTTCGGGGGCGATTGGGCCAGGAACGGGTGCGTTTGCAGCCACGCGAGCAGGTCTTCGCAAACGCGGCCCTGCCGGGCCAGGCGCGCGTCCTCGTCGAAATGCTGTTTGTTGTTCGTCGCCCACTGGGCCGCCCGATCAATCAGCAGGTTGCCCGGCCCGGTGTCGAAGCCGACGACTTGCTCGCACGCGGCATTGGGCGGCAGAAACGTCACGTTGCCGATCCCGCCGATGTTCTGGACGGCGCGTGCGCGGGTGGGGTGCGTCAGCAGGCACCAATCGGCGTAGGGCACGAGCGGCGCGCCCTGCCCGCCCAGCGCCACATCGGCAGTGCGAAAGTCGGACACGACCGGCGCGTTCACCCGCTGCGCGATCACGGCCGGCTCGCCGATCTGAAGCGTGGCGGCGGGCGGGGCGGCGGCCGTGTGCGAAATCGTCTGGCCGTGACTGGCAACGAGGTCAACGTCGCCGGCGGAGACTTTCGCTTCTCGAATCACCGCTTCGGCGGCGTCCGCGAACAGCGCTCCCAAGGCAAAGTTCAGGTGCGACACGGCTTCGGCGTTGCCTTCGCCGTGGCTGACGGCAAGCACGCGCGCGCGCAGGTCTTCGGGGAAGGGGAGGGCGACGAACGAAACCAACGTGACGGCTGTGTCGCGGCGGCTGCCGGATACGCGAACGAGCGCGGCGTCCACGCCGTCGAGTGACGTGCCGCTCATCAAACCGACAACGAGGCGCTCCGCCTTTTGGGCGTAGCGCCTCGCATATTCCCAGGGCGATGTTGTCACGAGCAGTCCGGCTTTTGCCTACAACGTTTCCTGCGTGTTTTCGCGGCCGTCGAAGGAAAGCAGGGTGCGCTCATCTTCGAGGCGCGTTTCCAAGTGGACGGGGCGGCCCCACAAACGATGAACGGCGCGCAGCACGCGCTCGGCGTACTCGGTGTCCACGTCCTTGCCGTCGTGGGCGTGCGAAAGATACAGTTCGCCGTGGCGCTTGTAGTCGCCGTCCTCGACGCGCACGATAGGGACGCCGAAGTTGGTCATGCCGTCCACCATCTCGTCTCGCACCTGTTTCCAGTCGGTGGACTGAACGACCCATTCCTCGTCCCCGTTTGCGTTCTCCTCGCGCTCGTAGGTGTACAAGTCCAGGCGCTTGACGAGCGGCTCGGTCAGGTACTTGCGCAAAAACGAAACGTCATTTTCTTCCTCACACACCTCGAAGACCTTTTTCCAGCCGCAGCCGGTCGGCCGCATTTTTGGATTGCCCAGCCAGTCGGTTTCCGGCTCCTTGTCGTCATCACTGCCTTCGCCGTCCCAGCGCCGCTCAATGTCCTTCAGCATCTGGAAGCCGACGTAATACGGGTTGATGGACATTCGGGAAGGGGAGGGGGACAGTACGCCCGAATGGAGCCGCCGGAACTCCCAAATTTCCTCCGGCTTGTTCAAATAGCGTTCCAGGATGCGCTCGTGCGCGAGAGAGGCGAAGCCCTCGTTCATAATCTTGGTGCGCATCTGAGGCAGAAAGTACAGCATTTCCTCGCGCACCATGGCGAGGATGTCGCGCTGCCAGTCCTGCAAATCGCGCCCGTAGTTGGCGAGGAAAAGCAGCAGGTCTTTTTCCGGCTCTTCAGGGAACTTGCGCGCGCGCGGCTTGGGGGCCGCGTCTTCGCCCAGCACCTTCCACAAATCGTCGTAGTCGGTCGTGCGCTGCCCCGTCCCGGACGATGCGGGCGCGCCGTGCCGCCCGCGTTCAGGAAGCGGAGCAGGGCGCGGTTTCAGCAGCGGCGAGGTGGGATCGAAGTGCTCCTCGACGCACATCACGGCGTCCAAAAACTCCTCGACCTCGCGCCAGCCGAACTCCTGCTCGTAGGCCGCGATGCGGTCGCGGTGCAGGCGGACCTTTTCGATCATCTGCCGGTCGGTGTGCGAAAAATAATCGTTGTGCTTGAAAAAGTGGCAGTGCCCAATGACGTGCGCGATGGTCAGTTTGTGGCTCGTCATCGAGTTGCTGTCCATCAGGAACGCCTGGCACGGGTCGGTGTTGAACACGATTTCGTAAATCTTGCTCATCCCGTACTCGTAACTCGTTTTCTGCCGATGGTAATCGCGCCCGAACGTCCAGTGCGAAAAGCGCGCCGGCAGCGAATACGACCCCAATTCGTAGATGACGTGAACCGGCACGACCTCAAAATTGATCGGGTACGGATCGTAGCCCATGTCAAGCGCGATTTCCCAGATTTCCTCAATCGAGCGTTCGAGTTCCGTTCGTTCGGCGTCAGTAATCATCGTTTCACGACTTCCTTTTTGACGAACAATTTACGCGGCGGCGGGCGCCCGGTTCGCCCGTAACTTTTGCCACCCGGCGACCAGCGCGTCGGCAACGAACAACAGGATGAACGGCTGAACGATCAGGCCGAAGCGCGTGTTGCCGTAGGTCACGCCCGCGAGCGCGGCCGAGTAGGCGATGAGCAAATACGGCAGCAGCCACGCCCGCCAGTTTCGTACGCTGCGCGCCAAACCGACCAGGGCGAAAACGTAATAAACGGCGTACAAACCGAAAAAGGCGATGGCCGCCTTTGTGGGTACCTGCCCGTTGTTGCCCGTTTCGAGCGGCGAAAAGAAGCGCCACAGGCGAACCGGTACGCGCCGTAAAAACTCGCCGGGATGGGACTTGATCCAGTTCACGCCCCAGTGCGCGTAGACTTTGTCGCGCTGCGCCTCGGTCAGATTCGGCAGGGCAGGGTACTCGCCCAGATCGAGCGCGCCGCCCGCCCGCCCCTTCGCGCTGTCGTTGTTGCCCTGAAACAGGTTGATGCCCCCGTTCGCGGACACGAGCACGACCGCGCCCCGCCCGTTCTTGATGCGCGTGTTCCGGTACGTCCATGGCAGCACGACCGCGAAGGTCGCAACGGTTACAAGGGCGGTCACGAGCGCGGCCGGCTTCGGGCTTCGTAAAACCGCCCAGACCCACACGAAAAAGAAGGGCGCGAAGGCGAAGAAGGTGGGACGCATCAGCAGGCTTAGTCCGAACAGCAGGCCGCTTCCGATGGCGAGAAGAGGCCAGTTTTGAGGCAGGGGCCGCGCGACCAACTTCAGCCACAGCAGAGCCACGCCGAGCAGCAGCGTGATGTAGACCGTCTCCATGTACAGCACGGCCGTCATGTAAACGAGCAGCGGCGTGAAGATGAAAATAACCCCGGCCATCAGACCGACCGGGAGCGAGCCGGTGATGCGCCGCCCGATCAGCGCGACCAGCGGCGCGCTGATTGCCCCGCACAACGCCTGCAACACGTACAAGGGCGGAAACTTGTGGCCGAACGCGCCGTACATCGCCGCCATCAGGGCCGGGTACAGCGGCGGCCGGTACAGCGTGACCGTCCCGACCGCATAGCCGAAGTAGCCTTTGTTTAAAAGCGTGGTGGCGATCTCGTCGTAGGTCCACTCGTCGCCCCAGCGCAGGCTCCGGTTCCAGATGGGCGGCAGCAGCACAAAGCCGAGGCGGACGACGAGGGCGAGAACGAACAGCGCGCGCAGCCACGTTCGGTCCGTCCAGCCCCGCCACGGCCACCGGCGGACTTGCGGACGCGGCAGAACGGCGGTCACGCCCAAGGTTTCGTCCGGGGAGCGGCCCGGCGCGGAGGGCGGTTCAGCGAGGGTTTGATGGGTCATAACGGTCGGTCGGAAGTGCAACGGGCGTGCCGCGCACACGCGGCGGGGCACTCAACCACCCGTGGGCACCGGACTTTTGCTGAAAAACTTTTGCAGGGCGGGCCACACGTCTTCCTTGTCGTTGATCTTGACCAGCACGACGCGCCGGTCGTTTTCAAAGGCATCCTCGTACGCTTGGCCGAGCGGCGCGAAACCGAACGAACTTTGCCAGCCGTCCGAGCCAATCTCGCCGTAGCCGATCAGGTTGACCACGCCGAGCATCTTTTTAACCAGCGCGACGCACTCCTGATCGCCCCAGTTATAACCATCACTGAACAGGAACGGGTAGATGTTCCATTCGCGCGGATTGTACCGCTTGGCGATGATGTCGAGCGAAAGGGCGTACGCGGAACTCATGCGCGTGCCGCCCGATTCGCCCAGCCCAAAAAAGGCCGACTCCTCGACCTCCTTCGCTTCCGTGTGGCAGGTGATGAAGACGATCTCGCAGTTGGTGTACTTGGTGCGCAAAAAGCGCAGCATCCAGAAGTAGAACGAGCGGCAAATGTACGCCTCGAACTCGCCCATCGAGCCGGAAACGTCGCGCATCGCAAAAATCACCGCGTTGCGCTGCGGCTCCGTGACCATCTCCCACGTCTTGAAGCGTTTGTCCTGTTCGCGGATGTCGAAGCGGTTCGGGTTGCCCTCGCGCGCGTTTCTTTTTAGCGCCTCGATCATCGTGCGCTTTCGGTCCAGGTTGCCGGCGAGACCGCGTTTGGCGCGCGAGTTAAAGTCCATCACCTCGCTCGGAATGTTCTTGACGCCTTTGTCTTCCAGGTTGGGCAGGTGCAAATCCTCGAAGACCATCTCGGCCAGTTCGTCAATCGTGAACTCGGCCTCGTAGTAATCCACGCCCGGCTCCTGCCCGGCCTGCTTGCCTACGCCTTGACCCTGCTGGGCAGGGGCGCGCGCGATCACGTCGCCGGGCTGCGTGCCGCCCTGGCCCTGCCCAACGCGCTTTTTGCCGTTGGGGTCGAAACGGATGTGGGGCAGTTCGAGGCCGCGCACGGGTACCTTCACCACCTTGCCTTTATCGGCCGTGATAATGTCGCTGGACGCGATCACGTCGCCCAGGTTTTTCTTGATGACCTCGCGCACCTTTTCGTTATGGCGCGCGCGGTCGCGCTCGGCCCGGCGGTGCAAATCCCAGGTATCGGTGGAAAGCGAAAATCGGTCCGCCATTTCTTTATCAATCTCCTCAGGCGCGCGGCACGGCGGTTTCTAACAGGTGGGTTTCTTCCAGAGTAACAGGTGCCTGCTCCAAAATTTCGGCCGTCACACAGCCGTCGCGCGAGGCGGGCGTCGCGGCATCGTCCTTGATGACGCTGATTTGCCCGTCCAATTCTAAGACGGCGTAGCGCACCTCGGCGATGCTTGCCACGCCCTGTTCGCGCAAGGCGGTGAGCAGATCGTTGCGCGCAACGTTTTCGCGCTTCATGCTCGCGTCAATGACCTGGCCCCGGTACACGAGCAACGTGGGCGAGCCTTCGAGCAGATGCCGCGCGCGCCGCGAGCGGCTCGTCAACTGGTTCAGCCCGAACGACAGCACGAGCAGCGTAATAACTCCGGCCGCCGCCCCACCGACCGAATCGTCCTTGTTGCCGATCATCGCGTTCTGCACCACGTTGGACACAAGCAGCAGGATGAGAAGGTCAAAAAGCGTTGCCTGCGACAATTCGCGCTTGCCCGAAATGCGGAACGCGAGCAGCAAAAAGAAGTAAACCGCGACCGGCCGCACGATCTTCTCGATCCAGGAAACCGAGGGCGCAAAGATCGGCAACCATTCGTGAGCGTGCGGCAGAAACTGTGTCCCCATACGTTATGCGGCGTCCGGTTCCGGGCGTGAACGCGGCGGCAGCAGGTTGGCAACGGCTATGGTCACGTCTGGCGCGAATAGCGGCGAAACGGTGTCGCCCTCGTGCAAACGTTGCGGCTCCCCGTCGTACCCATCGGGCGTCGGGTTGCGGTACACCAGCAACTCGCGCGGGTTCACGAGCAGCACCCAGTAATCGGCGATACCGGCCTGGGCATACAAGATAGCCTTATCGCCGGTATCGTACGTGACGGATGTATCCGCCACCTCGACAATGAGGCGGGTGCTTCGTGGAACAGGGTGGTTGGTGGCGTAATCCTCGTCGCTGCCGTCGGCCACCAGAACGTCGGGAACCGGTTCCCCATCAAAGTCAAGGTGAATCGGCTTCTCCTCCCGCACGCAGCGGGAAGGCTCGAACAGAGCGCGCAGCCGCCGCGCCGTGCGCACTGTGGCTATCGCATGTGGTGGGTTCACCTTTTCCTTTTCTCGCAGGTCGCCGTCAATCAGTTCCAAACGGTTCGGCTCGTCGAACACGCCCGCCGCGGTGGCCCGATAAAGCCGATCCACCGTCCAATGATAACGCCCGCCGTTTCCGGGGGCGGGTTGTGTCCGCCGCCCGGGCGGGGCAGCAATGCTCATGATTTTGCTCCGCGTGCCGCTTCTCGTCGTGCTCGCGCAGCGACGAGGCATCTGGCAAAAACGAACAGTCCGGTGACGAGTTGCCCGCCGTACAGGAAGCCGACAATCTCGCCGCCGTACTCACTCTGGTACCAGAGAGCGTGGTAATTCACGTTGTAAATATTCAGGCCGGCCGGGTCGTTCGGTTCCCACTCGTACCACCAGGGTGGGAACAGGACGGCGAGTGTGAGCACGAACGACCCGGCGAGCAGAACAGCGCTTCGGCCACGTGGCAGCATGGCTTGTTTGATGGCTACCGGTTAAGCAGCGTGCCCACGTATTTGAGGAGTTCATTGGCGCAGATGGGGCAGTAGCCGTGGTCGGAGCACAGGCGGTCCACCACTTCGTTGATTTTTTTCATCTGCTCGCCGTCGGGCGTCTTGGTGCTCGTCGTGATTTTGACAACGTCCTTGAGGTCGGAGAAGAGTTTCTTTTCCAGGGCTTCCTTGAGGCGCTCGTCGGACCCGACGCCGAAACTGCCGCCGCGCCGCGACACGGAGGCGACGCTTCGCATGATGCCCTCGCGGAACTCGCGCTTGGCGTTTTCGCTCACGCCGATCTGCTCCTCGATGGAGCGCATCAGTCGCTCGTCCGGTTCCACGTCGTCGCTCGTGATCGGGTCCTTGACTTTCGTGCGGTTGCAAAAGGCGTCCACGTTGTCCAGGTAGTTGTCCAGGAGGGTCTTGGCGGACTGCTCGTAGGAGTAGACGAAGGCGCGCTGGACCTCCTTTTTCGCCATCTCGTCGTAGTCCTTGCGCGTCTCGTCAATGAACGAGAGCATCCGGCGGTGGTCCTCCTCGCTCGACGTGTACTCGTGCAAACCGTCGCGCAGACTGCGCAAAGCGTCAATCGGGTTGATGCACGTTTTCGCGCCCCGCACGAGGGCGGCGGACAGCCGGTTCATCACGAAGCGCGGCGAGATGCCGTGCATCCCCTCGTCGCCGAACTCGTCCTGCAACTCGCGCACATGCTTCTGGTCCCAGTCGCCGACCTGCTTTTCGCCGTCGTAGAGTTTGAGTTTGGTGGTGAGGGACAAACCCGATTTTTTGGACGGCTTGAGGCGCGTCAGCAGAGCGAACATCGAGGCGACGCGCAGTGTGTTGGGGGCGATGTGGACGCTCGACAAATCCGCGCGCTCGGTCGGGTTCAACTGGCTTTGCCCGATGAGTTTGTCGTAGATGCGCATCTCCTGCGACAACTTCAGATTGTACGGGACCTTGACCACGAAGATGCGGTCAATCATGGCCTCGTTTTCCTTGTTGCCGAAATAGGAGTTGTATTCGTACTCGTTGGTGTGCGCGATCACGGCAACGTCCGCATAGATGAGGGCGAACCGGCTCGCCTTGATGGTCTGCTCGCCCGCGACGGTGTTCAGTTCATACAAAAAACGCTTTTCGGCCTTGAGCATTTCGATGAACTCCATCACGCCCCGGTTGGCGATGTTGAGTTCCCCGTCGAAGTTGTAGGCGCGCGGGTCGGCCTCGGACCCGATCTCGGCGAGCGCCTGGATGTTGACGCTGCCGGTCAGTTCGGCCACGTCCTGGCTTTTCGGGTCAGCCGGCTTGAACGTCCCGATGCCTCTGCGCTCGCGCTCGCTGAACGTGATGCGCTGCACGGGCACCTTGCTGATGTCGCCGCCCCAGTCCTTGTCCAGACGATAGCGGCAGACGGGGCACAGTTCGCCCTCGATGTAGACGCCGAACTCGCGCTTGAAGTCGGCGCGCAACTCTTCCGGCACCAAGTGCAGCGGCTCCTCGTGCATGGGGCAGCCTGCGATGGCGTAGACCGCGCCCTCATCGGTGCGGCTGTAGCGTTCCATCCCCTTCTTTATTAAGGTGACGAGCGTGGATTTGCCGCCCCCGACCGGGCCGACGAGCATCAAAATGCGCTTGCGAATGTCGAGGCGGCGCGACGCGGGATTCAAATACTCCTCGACCAGATGGTTCAGCGTGCGGTCCAGGCCGAAAATCTCTTGATCGAAAAACAGGTAATCCTTGACGCCGTTGTTGTCCATGTCGCCCGCGCCGTTCGACACGATCATGTCGTAAACGCGGGCGTGCGACAGATCGGCGATGCGCGGATTTTTGCGGACAAGTTCGAGATAGTCGGCGAAGACGCCTTCCCAGCGTAGTTGGTCCACCTGCTGGCGGTGTTCCTCGGCGGCCTTCAAAAAGTCGAACGTTGCCATGATCGGTTGCCCCGTTTCCTTATCGTGCGCGATAAACGCTTTGTGGGTGAAAATACGGCCGGAAGAAAAGACGAAAACAGCCCCGGACGATGGTCTCGCTTGAAACGAGGCTCCTCCGAGGCTGCCGGTGTGCGCGCGCGCGTGAATGCCTTGATACTGTTTGCGTCGGCATACGATGTTCAACTAACCATCGGAAAATGCTGCCGCCGTCATCGGTGTGTGCTGCTGTGTGTACTTTTTACGCTGAGCGCGCGCGGATCGGGACGCTGCGTCAAACCCGGAAAAGCCTCGGTGCGAAACTGAAAAGGTGCGGGCACGCCGGGCGCCGCAGCCCTTGCCTGTTTGTACGGCGGCTGCACGGCGAACGTTGCCGTTTCTCGCGGGGATGCGCGGAAAGAAAGGAGGACGCCGCGCGAAGAATAGGGTGAATTCTACCACGGGTGTTCGCGGAGGCGCAAACGCATTTTTGGCGGCCCGAAGGTCCCGGCCGGCCGGTCACGCAAAGGGGCCAAGCGTCCCATTGACCCTCCTCACGCGCGCGGCTATACTTCGGACAGGCGGGAAGCGCGCCACTTTTGAAGGAAACGACGCGCGCACGGGGAGAGCACACATGATGGACGAGACCACAAGCGGCACGGGCAACCGTGGCGTCGTGATCTACAACCCGGCGGCGGGGCGCGGCAAGACCGCGCCGCTGCGCGGCGAGGCTGAACGGCGTCTCGGCGCGGCCTGGGAATGGCGGCCCACCGAGCGACCCGGCCACGCCGTCGAACTGGCGAATCAGGCCGCGAGCGAAGGTTTCCCGTGCGTGGCGGCCTTCGGAGGCGACGGCACGGTGGGTGACGTGGCGCGCGGCATTTTGGGCAGCCAAAGCGCGCTCGGCATTCTCCCCATGGGGACCGGCAACGACGTGGCTCGCAATCTCGGCCTCCCGCTTGACCTGGCCGTCGCCTGCGACACGCTCGCTGCCGGCAAAACGCGCCGCGTGGACATGGGCGAGATCAACGGCACGCCGTTTATCAACAACGCCGGAACCGGTTTCGACGCGCGGGTCATGCAGGTGATGAACACGTCCATTCGCTTCGTGCGCGGCAAACCCGCCTTTATTCTGGCCGTGCTCAAGATGTTCCCGTCGTTTCAGCCGTTCCAACTGACCCTTCAGCGCGACGGCCAAGCCGAGGAAACGTTTCCGGCGATGATGTTGTCGGTCCTGAACGGCACGATGTACGGCGCGGGCATGAAGGCCGCTCCCAACGGCGTAATAGACGATGGCGAACTTGACGTACTCGTCATCAATGCCATGCCCAAGCCCAAACTGCTCGCGCTGTTTCCCAAAGTCATCGCGGGCGAACACGCCGGGCACCCGGCCGTCCAACTATTCCGGGCGAAAACGCTGCGCTTCGTATGCGACCCGCTCCAGCCGCTCAACGTGGACGGCGACGTTTCCGGCACGACGCCCGGTGAGATTCGCGTCCGGCCGGGTGCGCTCAAGGTGATCGCCCCGTGAGGTTTGAACTGCCATGCCGCTGACGCCCGGCGACAACAAGAAAACGATCCACGAACAGTTTGACGATGCGCGCGGGCGCGCGCTCGAAATCGCGCGCGACGCCCAGGGACGCGCCCGTGAGGCGCAGGACCGGGTTCGGGAGGCGCAGGAATGGGCTGTCGAACTCGCCCGGCAGCGCGCGCACGAGGCGCAGGAGCGCGCGCGAAAAGCGACCGAGGCGATGCCGCCCGGCCTGCTCGTGCGGCTTTTGTCGTCGGTCGTCGGCATCCCGCTGCTGGTCGGATTGGTGTTCGCCGAGGGACTGCCGCCGTACACGGCCCTGCCGTTCACCTTCGCGGTCGCCATCTGCGCGGTCATGGGCGGCTACGAGTTTTTTCGGGGCGCGCGGCTGAGAGGTTTTCAGCCGACCGACGCACACGCATTCGTCGCCATTGGCTTGCTGCAACTGGCCGCGTGGGGTTACACCCGCAACCTGCTGACCAACTTTTTGCCGGCCGTTCTCGCCCTCCTCGTGATTGCCACGCTGATTAGCGAGATTTTGCGCCACGACAGCGAGCCGCTGACCAACATCGGCGTGACGTTTCTGGGTGTCGTCTACGTCGGCTGGCTGTTTTCGTATCTGATCTTTTTGCGTTCGCTGCCCGGCGCGGTCCACGTCGCCCCCTTCCCGGAAGCCGCCCGCGGCGCGTGGCTGGTGCTGTACGTGATCGCCGTGACCTGGAGCACGGACACGGGCGCGTACCTGGTCGGAATGCGCTTCGGCCGCCGCAAGCTCGCGCCGCGCCTGTCGCCCAAAAAAACAATCGAGGGCGGCCTGGGCGGCCTGCTCGCGGCCACGCTGATGTCGCTCGCGTGGGGAACGTGGATCGGCCTGCCGTGGTGGCACTGTTTGCTGCTCGGCCCAGTTCTGGGCGCGCTCGGCCAGGTCGGCGATCTGTGCGAATCGGCCCTGAAGCGCGACTTAGGGATAAAAGACTTCGGCGCGCTGCTGCCCGGCCACGGCGGGATTCTGGACCGCTTCGACAGTCTGCTGTTCACCGCGCCGGTCGCCTACTATTACTTTCTTTACGTTGCGGGCCTGCACAGGTGAACGCCTGGATGGACCGCCGAACGCTGCTCGGTTCGATCCTTGGTTTGCTGGCCGCCGCGCCGCCAACGGGCGGCAGCGCGGGCGTGTTTCTGCGCGTCCGGGTGGCGGAGCCGCGGAACGGGCGTTTTCGGGTGACGACGGGCGGCAACCGGCATGCGGGGGAACCCTGGTTTCTGCCCGCCGTGTCCGTCGAGGTGGAAAACGATGCCTGGAGTGACTGGTTGGATTTAAGCGCGTGGCCCTGGCACGGCCGCGTGGACCGGTCGGGGGGCATCGCCGAGTGGCCCTCGCTGCGCCTCGGCGTGGCGCGCGTCGGGCCAGGCGGCCCGGTGCGCGGCTGCGTTTTCGCCGTTCAACTGGCCGACGCGCCGAATGCGGCGGGCGTCGTTCACTCCTTTGAGGAAAAAAGCGCTTCGGACACCATTGGCTTTCTCGTGCCGTTCCCGCTGCGCGGCGAACACGCCCGCGAATTCGAGACCGGAACGCAGATGGCCGCCCGGCACCGTCGCTGGGCCGAAGCCGCCGTCCGGTCCACGGGACGCCCCTTCGACCCGCCCAAACGCTTCGACATTATCACCTACGTTTGGGGGCACTACGACCCCGCGCTCGCGCGGCAGGCCGTGGACACGCTGCGCACGCTTGGCTTCAACGTGGTCGGCGGCGTGGATTTTCCGGTTTTACGCGCGGCCGGCGTGCCGCGCACCTACGCGCAGACCTGGACGTTCGGGCCGGACCCGGAAGCGACGAGCCGCGAATGGGCCGCGTTCGCTCGAACCACGCTCGCGCGCGACCGGGCGACCGAGGAGGGCCGGGCGCGCCTGCGGGCGACCGCCCATTACGTGCTCGCCGACGAGGTGCAGACCCTCGACTTTCGCGGCGTGGACCCCGCGCGGCGCGACGGCTGGTTTCGCGCTTACCTGCGTCAGCAGGGGGTGACGGAGGCCGACCTGGGCAAATCGCTCGACGCCATTACCTACCCGGCCGACGCGCTGTTCGCCCCGACGCTGCCCCGAAATGCCGACCTGCCCACCCGCCGCCTGCTGTACCACGCCGCCAAGTTTGGGCAGTGGTGGTCGGCCAAACAACTGCGCCATTCGTCCGATCTCGTTCACGCCGCGCTGCCGGGCATGAAAACCGAAACGCTGCCCTCCGACCACGGCTTTTTCAACGCCTGGGGCGCGCCGCATATCGGCATGAGTTACCGGCTGCTGGACCTGTTCGCGGTGGGCGCGCAGCACGCCGTGGACCAACTTTCGGCCGAGGACTGGCTGGGCCTGAACCACATGTACGGCCCCGGCTACACCTGGACGGGCGCGCAAACCTTCGGCTACTTCAACGCCCTTCTGCGCTCGGCCATCGGCGAGCGGCCCATCCTCCTGCGCAGTCTGATCACGCCCAGCGACGACAAATACCTGCGCCTCAAGGCGTATTCCGGCCTGGCTCAGGGCGCGAAGTCGTTCTTTTTCTGGACGTTCGGCCCGACCCACATCGGCACGGAAAACTACTGGTCCGACCTGAGAAGCGAATACGACGGCATCGCCAAACTCAGCCGCGCACTGGCGAAGGCCGAAGACGTGCTGTATTCGGCCCGGCCCGTGCGCGACCCGGTCGCCGTCTTGTACTCGGTCAGCCACGACATCTGGAACACCGACGACCCGGCCGCGTTCGTCGAGAAACGGCTGCTGTGGCACGCCCTGCGCCACCTACACGTTCAGCCGGACTTCGTGCGCGAGGAAGACGTGGCCGCGCCGGGATTTCTCGCCAAATACAAAGTTTTGTACGTCGTGGATTGGTGCGTCAGCCGCCGCGCCGGGGCCGCGATTGACGAGTGGGTTCGGGCGGGCGGCGGCGTCGTTTACCTGTCCGCCGGGGCCGCCACGCGCGACGAATTCTTCGAGCCGCACCTTGCCCCGTTCGCCCGCGCGGTTTGGCCCGACGATGCCGCCGCGCGTCTTATTTCCGAGCCGGGCCACGCCTACAACGAGCGCGCCGATCTGCCCGCGATCAAGCCGCTGGCCCGCGCGCGGGTTCGCCTCACGGACGGCGGCAAACCCTTCGACCTGCCCGCGCTGGGCTGCCGCCTGGACCTGCGCCCCGACGCTGCCGGGCGGCCGTTCGCCGTTTTCGACGATGAGAAACCGGCGGGCGCGATGGTTCGCCACGGACGCGGCCGGGTGATCGCGCTCGGCTTTCTGCCGATGCTCGCCTACGGCCAGGGCGCGCACTTCAAGCCCACGACCCTGGAAGAAAACTGGCCCGCCGCGCCGCGCAAACTCGCCTCCCTGCCGCTGCGCGCCGCCGGGGTGACGCCCGTCGCAAAGGCGAGCGTCCCCGTGGTCGAAACCAGCCTGCTGTGCGGTCCGAACGGCTCCGCCGTGGTGCTCGTCAACTACACCTACAAGCCCGTAAACGCTCTCACCGTGGACCTGCGCCTGCCGCCGGGAACGCCGCCCCCGACGCGCGCCGTCAGCACCGAAGGCGGCCCCGTCCGGTTGCAAAAAACCGGTAACGGCCGCGTGCGCCTCGAACTGCCCCTCGCCTGGACCGACATCGTTCTTTTGCCGAACCCATGAAAATAAACGCCGCCGCCTTCGTGACTGCCCTTTTCCTGCTTGCCCTTTCCGCGCCCGTCCCGGTTCGCGCGGACCGCATCTGGTGGGACGGCAGCCGCGATACGCAGAACGCGCCGCCGGGCAAACTGCTCAGCGACAACGCGGGCTGGTGGGGCGAGTGCGTGCTGACGGGCGTTGAGTACCGCTACGAGACCGCGCCCGACGCGCCCGCCGACATCTGGAAAGAGGAAAAGGGCCGCTTCGGGCGGCGGCTGCTGGACGGTATCCCGGTTGGCAACTGGTGGGTGCCGGTCGGCCTCGTCAATCGCCCGCTCGCGGTCGTATTCGACTTCAAGCGCGTGTGCCGCTTTGCCGAGGTGGACCTGGTCACGCAAAGCAACAAGGTCGCCCTCATCCTCGAAGTCGGCGACGAGGCGGCCGGGCCGTGGCGGCGCGTGTTCGAGCGTGCGGCGGAAGCGTGCCCCGACAAATCGTTTCACCGCATCCCGCTCGCAGCACAGCCGGCGCAAGGCCGATATTTGCGTCTGAGCGTGCAAAAGCCCGGCGACACCTATTTGAACGAGGTGCTCGTGTGGGGCGACACGCTCGCGCCCGCCGATGAAAAAACGCCCGAAGCCATCCAGCCGCTCAATCCGACGCCCAACATCACCGGCGTCTCGTTCGCCTCGCTGCCCGGCATTCCCAAAACCGTGTTCGCCGACGCGCAGTTCTGGGCCTGGCAGCGCGGCCTCGGCCCCATTTTGGCGAAGCAGCCCGCCGTCTGGTCGCGCGTGCCTACCTGGGCGCCCATCAGTGACCGGCCGTTGCTGCCGACCGCAAAGGAGCGGGCCTCGTCGCTGACCCTTACCGTCGCGCGTAACGAGACCGAGTGCGCCGCTCTCGCCCTGACCAACACCGTAATGGAAAAGCCCGTGACCAGCGAAGTCACGCTCGGCCCGTTTCGCCGCGTCGGCAGGAACGCAGCGGTTTCCGCCGCCGTTCGCGGCGAGGTGCGCGTGGCGGGAACCATTGGCTCGCGGCACTTCGGCGTCAACGTCGGGCCGCTGATTGCAAGGGACAACAAGCCGGGCAAAAGCCTGCTGCGCCGCTACCTGACCAACGGCGCGCTGATCGAAGACTTTCCCCGTCTCATTCTCGCGCCCGCCGGCTCCGCCGTGCTGTGGCTGTCCGTCACGACCGATAACGCCGCGCCGGGAATTTACGAAGCGCGCCTGCGCTTCGGCCAGAGCAACCTGCTCCCCATCCGTGTCGAGGTGCTGCCCGTCACGCTCCCCAAACCGTTCGTGTGGCTGAATACGTGGAGCGACACGACCACGATGTTCCCGTTCGTGTACGCCGACCGGACCGAGCGCGAGGTTGCCTACAAACAAGGGCTGGGCGTCACGGTTTGGAGCGGCCTGCCCGCTCCCGGCACGGCCGCCCAGGCCGCCCGTCGCCGGGGGCGAACGCATCATCAGGTGCTGGCCCTGCCTGCTGATTACGTCAACAAAGCCTACAACAACCAGATCAAGGCCGGCGATCTGACCGCGAAAGACGCCGCTGCCGTTGCCGCCCACGTCCGCGCGCTCATTGCCCAAACGCGAATGCTCGGCCTGAACTACGACGACTGGTCCGCCGAACTGTGGGATGAGCCGGGCCTGGGCAACGCCGCCCTTTTCGGCGCGCTCGCCCGCATCGTCAAAAAGGCCGACCCGAAGGTGCGCGTGTACTGCAACCCGCTGTTCTGGGAAGGCAGCGGCGTTCTTCCCGACGCGACGGTGTACGCCGCGCTCGCCCCCTGGTACCGCGACGTGGTAGACGTGTCCGTGCCGGTGTTCCTGATTAACCGTTCCGACCGCGTTCAAAGTTACAGCCTGTTCAACACCCCCGGCCGCTTCGTCAATGCGTCCTACAGCGTGAGCACCCAGTCGGCCAAAAGCGAGCAGGCCGAGCGCACGGTTTTGTACCGTAAGATGGCCTGGGACGCCTTTGTTCGCGGCGCGAACGGTTGGGGCTTTTATTCCTATAGTGGTTTGCAGAGCAGTTGATGGTTCGGCAATCTGAGGTCATAAAAGCCGTGGCACCGCATACTGCCAGCACCTCACCGATGCCTCGAAGACGGACAACCAGGTCAATCATTCCGATACCTTCAACCTGATTGAAAACCACTATATTCACTGATGCGAAAGTTGTCCTGAGGAAGGCAGTACCGCTATGAGAAAGCGGTACTGCCTCCAGGTACCAAGGGCTGCGTATGTTAATCCAAAAAACGGACCACACGTTTCGTTTTGCCAAACGAACCGTTTGTGTGCGAAGTGAACAGGCAGTAGCGTCACGGAACGCAAACCGAGTCACTATCCTTGGAGTTGCACGAAGCAGTTTTAACGCACTTGTCTACTGGGAGCGTCGTCAGGAAAACGGTTCCTCGTTTGGTGATTTGCTCCTTCTGAACCATGCCCGTCGCCTGGTTACCAAAAACATCATAATGCCGTTTGGCTGTGCTTGGTCCGCGGATGGGAAGTACGTACTTACGGAGAATCTGCTTATAGAGGCAAAGTCCGGTCGTGTGGCGCACCTTCCCACTGGTTTTGCCGGTGGTTTTTTGGGCTACATTTGGTCGCCCCGTCACGATGCCTTCGCGTACCGGCCCTATGGTGGTAAGCGGTTTACACTGACCCAATTGCGTCCAACCAGCACAAACCCGTTAGCCTTTCAAAGCCGTGTCGTTTCGGCGCAACAATGCGCACCCGTCATGGGGCCTGCCTACGCTCCGGCGGAACTTCATCTGGAAGCCACGCGCGGTCGCGGGTATACAGCCACCGGCTCGTCCGACCTGCTGTTGTCCCCGAATGGACAGTTCGCGGTCGCCCAAGGCTTATTTAAACGGTTTTCGCAGGTAGGCGAAGGGCTGTCCGAGGGAGACCGTATTCTGGTGGACGTGTTTCAAGGCAGCCATCGGTCTTTGCGTCTCAACTTTCCTCTTAAAAACTACGTGGACTTTGCTGTCTGGTCGCGTGATTCACGATACGTGCTCGGTGTGTGCCGAACCTTTGATAACGAGGTTTTACCCAGGCTTGCCTTGCTCGATATCGAATCCAGGCGTATTGCGTACACAAATGCTGCACTCCGGAACGAAGACTTGTGGGTTGATTTGTACCCGATCTGGCATTGAATTTTAGCGCGTTACGATTGTAAGTTGTAGTCATGACTGCTCAAACGTGTCCGCATTGCAAGAGCGCTCGCTGCAAACGCTT
>JAABUN010000288.1_pt1 | contig 131957 bp, 120 predicted proteins | sample 5559311 | NCBI WGS metagenome assembly JAABUN01 (sample SAMN10711877, study PRJNA513370) | rock metagenome | isolation source: Antarctica rocks | place: Antarctica: Victoria Land, Siegfried Peak sud | reverse complement strand
GTCAGCCCCTCGCGCTCGAGCGAGACGCGGCCCGGGAAGGGGCTGAAGATGGGGACGCCCCCGGCGCTGAGGCCGAGGCGGCTGTCCGGGTCACCCGTCGCCGGGGGACCGCCCTCGAATACCTCCGCGTCCGAGACCGTCAGACCGCCGCCATCCCCCCCCCCTTCTCCCTCTTCCGTGGCGGCGGTTGTCGCCTGATCGGGGGCGGTGCCGTCGTCGCCGTCTCCACCGTCACCGCTCGTTTCCTCGGTCGATGGTTCCTCAGTCTCATCATCGCCACCGTTTTCGCCGCTTCCGCTGTTGCTGTTGCCGTCGCCGCTCGCCTCCTCATTCGAAGACTCCTCGGTGCCATTGTCGACGGGCACCGGAGTGGTGCCGTCGCTCGGCTGGATCGCCGGGCTGTCATCACCATCGCCCGACTCGCTGTTATCCCGCTCGGCTTCCGATGTCGCGGTTTCGTCCTCTTCGGCCGGAATCACCGAGGCGATGATGTTCTCACCGTCGCTCCCGGAACCAGCCGCTTCGTCGGTTGGGGTCGGCGTCGCCGTCGCGTCGTCGACCGGAGTGACCGTTTCGTCCCGCGATTCGATCGGTGAACTCGCCGGTTCGCCTGCCTCCTCGGTCGCGATGGACTCTGGCGATTCCCCGGCCTCTGACGTGGCGGTTTCGTCCTCTTCGGCCGGAATCACCGAGGCGATGATGTTCCCGCCCTCGTTTCTGGGGGGAACGGGTTCTTCGGTCGCCTCGTCGACGGGCGTTTCGCTGGCGTCTTCGGCCGGAATCGCGGTTCCGTCCTGGGGCTCGATCGGTGGATTTGTCGGCTCGACCTGCTCCTCGGTCGCGGTCGGCTCCGGCGTCGGCTCCGGTGTTGCGGTCGGAACATCCGTCGCGGTGGGCGTCGGCTCTGGGGTCGCGGTTGCGGTGGGCTCCAGTGTCGCGGTGGCCGTCGGCTCTTCCGTCGGGATGCCCGCCGCCGCAGACTCCTGGGTTGATGCCTCGGTGACGGCCGGCTCCGGTGTACTCGTGGGTACCTGGGTCGCGGTGGGTTCTGGCGTTGACGTCGGCTCCGGAGTTGCCGTCGCGGTTGGCTCCGGGGTCGCGGTGGGTTCTGGCGTTGACGTCGGCTCCGGAGTGAGCGTTGGCTCCGGGGTCGCGGTGGGCATCTCAGTCGGGACATCAGTCGGCTCAGGTGTAGCTGTCGGTACGGCGGTTGCCGTCGGCTCCGGAGTGAGCGTTGGCTTGGCGGTTGCCGTCGCGGCCGGAACCTCGGATTCCGCCGGGCCTTCGGTGGCTGCCGGTTCGGAGGTCGCCGAAGGCACCACGGTCGGCGTGCCCGTCGGCGGCGCCTGCGTCGATGTCGCCTCCTCCCCCGAGCCGCTCAGCGCTGCGTTGTCGCCAGGCGGGGCGGTCGCGGCAGGCACCGGCGTTGGCCCACGTGTCGGGACATCGGTCGCGGTCCCGGTCGGCTGCGCCCCACCATCGCCGCCGCCGGTCGTGTCGTCGGACGATTCTACGGTGGCCGTCGTCCTGGTCGCGGCGTCATCGGATGATCCAGACGCATCTGTCCCTTTCGTGTCCGGCGCGGCTCCCGCTTCGCTCTCGTCCGGTTGGGCGGTGGCGGTGGCGGTCGGGTCCGACGGATTGGACGCCGAAGGTGCGGTCGGCTCATCGACAGTGATGGTCTCGCTCGTGGTCGGCGGGACGGTCGTGGTCGGATTCGATTGCGCGACCTGCGCGGTGGATTGGGCCGATGGTGCGTTCAACGACGCTGGCTCGGGATCGTCGTCGTTGTCCTGCGTTCGAAGCAGGGCGAACGCACCGGCGACGACGAGAATCAACGCCACGGCCGCCGCCGAGAGCGCCGGCATCATCGTCGACATCGATGGCAGTCCGAACCGGGACCACGGCAGGCGTGGCGCGTTGACATGCTCGAGCACGGCCCGGCTCACCGCAGGGCTGGCCGGAAGATATGGCAACCGCCGCAGCCCTTGCGCGAGCTGACCGGCACTTTGATTGAAGGCCCTGCACGATGGGCAGGTGGCGATATGGCCATTGAGCACTCGCTCGGCCACCGGATCCAGCGGTCCATCGAACCGGGAGGAAATGAGCGCCTGGGCCTCGGCATGGGAGAGCATCAGGTGAGCTCCTCTTCCGCCACGCCGTCCGGAGACACGCCGTAGATCTGAGCAAACGCCTTGCGGGCGCGAAAGAGCCGCAACTTCGCGGCATTCTCGGTCACATCCAGCGCTTGCGCGGTCTCGGCGAGGGAAAGGCCCTGGTAATGCCGGAGCAGGAGCGCCGCGGCGTAGTGCTTCGGCAACTTGTCGAGGGCCTCTGTTATGTCCATTCTTCGTGATACGGATCGTTCAATCAGCTCATCCGGGTGCTCGCGGTCGGTGAGAAAGGGAAGCCACTTGACGATCTTTCCCCGGCGCAGATGGCTGATCGCGGTATTGGTCGCGATCCGGTAGAGCCACGCCTTGAACGCAAGATCGGGCTTGGTGCGCGGGAGCGCGTTGTAGGCTTTGATGAAGGTGTCCTGGGTGAGATCCTCGGCGAGCGCGCGGTCGGAAACCATCCGATGCAGATAATTGAGGATCGGTGCGTTGTACTGTTCGAATAACTGAGCAAAGGCGAGTTGATCACCCGCTCGAGCCCGTTCGACGAGATTATGTTCGTCGAGCGACACGCATCTTCTCCCAGGACTGGTTGCGGGCCATGCAGTGGCCCAGTTCATTGTGGTGTCCATCCTGGTCGCGTTCCTTCCTTCCCCACGTCTGAAACGAGTGAGGAGGAGCGCAGGTTTCTCCAGGATGAAAATCATCCGCCGATCTTGGAGCGGGTGGTTCGAGGCGCATCAGCGCCATCACAATACTACGCTGGTGGCCGCTGGTTGGACTGGGGCGGAACCTCCCCGCGCCAGCGCCAGAAGAGGGCCAGCAACCCCGCAACGTTTCACGTGAAACCGGACGGCCGGCCGGGAGATGGCGACGTCGTGCCCAGGATCGCCTCACGATTGATCCGGCGGCACGGCCGCCGAGGCTACCCTTGAAGCCTCCCCAGAGGCAGGCGGCCCGCCCCGCAGGGTGCCGTTGAAGACACCGCCCATCAGCATCACCATGCCGGCCACGTAGAGGAAAAAGACGAACGCGAGCACCGCGCCGAACACGCCATAGGCTTCCGAATACGATCCGACCGTGGCGAAATAGAGGCGCAGCCCGAGCGCGGCGAGCAGCATCAGGACGAGCGTGAACGCCGCCCCCGGAAGATACCAGCGGAGCGGCGCCCTGAAATTGGGGGCGTACCGGTGCAGCAGGACGATGACCCACATGAGCAGGGCGACCGTCAACGGCCATTGCAGCCAGGTCGAGACCGTCAACCAGGCGGACCCAAGGCCGATCCGGTCGGCGATATTCTGCCCCACGTTGGAACTCAGGAACAGGACCGCCCCGGACACGATCAGGGCCACGGCCAGCGCGACCGTGAGGGCGATCGCGGTGCCCGTCCTGATGAGCCAGGAGCGCGTCTCCCGCACGCCATACGCTTCGTTCAGCCCTTCCATGATCGCACCCATCGCGCCTCTCGCCCCCAGCAGGGCCAAGAGCCCACCGAATGAGAGCAGGAAGCCAGGGCTCGTCGTGAGCGCGTTGGCGACCGGCTCCTGGAGGAACTCCGCCGCTTCGCGCGGAAGATTGGCGGTCAGCCAATCGGTCACGGGCTTGACGGGGTTGGCGGAGCTGGCATTCAGCTGTTGCGTCACGAACCCACAGAACGCGGTCACGAATATCAGAAGCGGCCCGATGGCGAACAGGATGTTGTAGGCGATCTGCTGCGACATCCCCGTCAACCGGCGTGAACGCGCGTCGCGCACGAAGCGCTTGACGAACGCGATCCCGAGCTGATTGGCGCCGACGCGTGTGTTCATCGCTCCTCCGGACTGACACGAACCCGTGGGACAATAGCCGTATCGTGTCGTCGGTCTCCCCTTCGAAGACCGCACGATGATCGCATATCATCCCGCGTTCGATCAGCGTGATCGTCGCGGTCCCGCTGTCCGCCGCCGGTGAAGGATCATCCCATGTCAGAATCGCCCGCCGTGTTCCAACAGTCGGAGCTCACGGTTTCCGGACCGGATCCGCTCCGGCTCGCACAATCGCTCGTCGCCACGCTCGCCACGCTAACCGGCGACCCGGACCGATGGAGGGACGACGCCGACGCAGCAGCGACACCCGCCTCGATCGCGCCCTTTCAGGCCGAAGGGTCATCGGTGCCCAACCTCGCGCGGGGAATCGTCGACGACGTGATGGCGACGATCGCCGATTCAACGACGGGTGTCGCCGACATCGAGCTGGCGAACGTGCTGCGGACCGATGAGGGCTGGCGGGCCTGGGGCTACGTCCGGTTCGGCGCCAAGCCCCGTCGCCAGACACCGCCAGGGATCGTCGTCGAGCCGTCGGAGGCGGGGGCCGAAGGGCAGATCACGTTCCGGCTCCTCGTCACCCCGGGTCCATCGGCCTCGACTGGCGCGAACGGTGCATCCTCGGGCGCCAGCAACGGAATGGGACGGTGAGCGGGCCCCCCACAACGGGGGAGTACACCCGGATCGAGGTCGATCTGACCCGGAACACGATCACTGTGACGGTGCCATCGTCGATGCTGGACCCGGTGGGCTCACCCGGAGCGTCCGGCGAAGCGTCCAGGGCAGGCACACTCGACATCGGGATTCGGGGACGATTGATCGGGCTCGAGGTCGGCGATCATTACGTCGAAATCAGCGCCCCAGTGTCCGGAACCGAGCACCTCGGGCGGAGCGTGGCTGTCGCGCTGACCGCGCATCGGGGGCGGGATGGGTGGGCGACGGTCAGTTTTTCCCGGTCAGGAGACGACTATGAGATCAGCTTTCCGAGCGGTAACCAGTGTTGGGAGGTTGGGCGGCATGATTCCGGCGGCACGGTCCGTGTCTGCTCGGTCCTGACCGCCTGACCGCCTGCCCGATTCACCTTCCTTGACCTCAGGAGCCTGACGACCGCACCGCACCGCCCTTGCGCGCCGGCCTCACCCGTGGGGCCAAGGGGCGGCGAGGAAGCTCGCGGCCCGGGGAAGCGGCGGCCGAGAACAGCGACCTGCTGATCCGGCGGGCCTTGAAGAGGTCTCGTTCGCGAACGAAGAGCTCATGCTCGAAGGATGACGCCGAAGCCCAGGCGCCAACCCCCGGACCGCCCGCCTTTACGAAGACCGGCACGCCGTCGCCGCGGATCGTCTCCGCCCACATCTGCGCCTCGGGTTCGTTTGGCGCCGTCGCCAGCCACACCAGAGGACTGTTGTTCGCGCCGGGATCGCCACGAGGCGGGGTCGCCGCAAGATCGCGGCCGCACTCGGGGCAGACCTCGACCCAATCATCGAACGAGCCGTCACCGGCGGGACAATACTTTGGCATAGCGAATACCTCCTGTTCCGCGCCACCGTTGCCATCATCTGGGCGCGACTGTCTGCCAGCTGATTGTACCAATCCGGCCCGAACGACGAATCGGGACTCCCCTAAGCCTGCGTGGTCTGTCCAAGGTCAATCGTCATTCGGAGCGCAGTGATGAATCCCCGCGGAAGCTCCAGCCCCAATCGGAGCAGCGCTCGCTCGATCCGTGTAGTGGCCGCCCTGGTGGCGGCCAAGGCAGTTCTGAACGCGTACCCGCCACACCTTGCGTTTTGGCCTATTGGGGAATGCTCCATGTTGCTTGTCAGGCATCGTGAAGTCCGCCGCGCGACGCGGCTGCCCAGAGCGGCGTCACCGGGCGATCCTTCGGTCGCGGAGTTTATCCAGGCAGCCGCATCAGGCAGCTGCATCGGAGCGACGCGTGAGACCGTCTCTCTGGGTGACGACAAGAAAGAACGACGACTATCGTTGGACAGACTACTGAGTCCACCCGGGTGGACTCGCGACCGCAACAGCTCGCCAGGCGGTAAGCAGCGCGACGCCGTATGCCGTCGGGAACGCGCCAAACGAACCGCCGCCAATCATATCAACGGACAGCAAGTTTCATTCGTATTGCCTGGAGTATCGGTCGCTTCTTCCTCCTCCGAATCATGTCAGTGGCGGGGAATGACGACGAAAGTGCGGCTCTACGCGTGCGAAGAACGTCTCCCGCCGGGTATGATGGTGGGAGCATCGACACCGTATCGTGTCGTGGACGGGTCCCCGCCGCAGCGCGGGCATACAGCGGGGCGGTTGTCCCCAAGGGAGTTGCCGAATGCCAAGTGAACGCGTACGCGGACGAGAACGCTCGTTTGCGGTTCTGCTGGTCGGTTTGGTCATGGCGCTGATCGCGGTCATGCCGTTCGCCAGTTCGGTCGCCGCGCAAGACGCCACGCCGGAAGCCGAAGGGATCGGACTCGATCTGCAGGAAGTGCAGATCACCGTCAGCGACGAGACCTTCAGCGTCAGTGGGTCCGACCTGCTCGAAGGGTGGACGATCATCACGCTGATCAACGAGAGCGAAGCCCCTGCCGTCGCCAATCTCGGGCTCATCCCGGAAGAGCAGACCGTCGGCGACCTGACGAGCGTCATCAGCGAGTCGTTCGCCGGTGAAGGCGGCGAGCTCCCCGAGTGGTGGGCGGAATCCACCTTCATTGGTGGCGCGTGGGCCGATGCCGGAGCGACGACGCAGGCAGCCGTCTACGTCACGCCGGGCGAGTTCGTGCTGTTCGGCTCGAATCCGGCCGCCACCCAGCCGCCGCAGAAGCTGACGATCCTGAGTACCGAGGAAGCGGTCGAGTTCGGCCTGATCGAGCCAGTCGCGACCCCGGTTCCGGGTCCTGATGGATCGCCGGTCGCCGGCGATGTCGCCACGCCAGTCGTCGAGGATCTTCCGTCCGACGCCGAGCTTTCGATCGCCGATGGCGCGGTCGAGGTCGTGAGCGATCCTGTTACCGGTCAGCAGCTGTGGAAGGTCACCAACGACAGCTCGCAGGTCGCCGACCTGGTCGTCTACGCAACCGACGAGGAGCTCGATGAGGCCGCCGCGACCGAGTTGGCGACCACCGTCGCCACCGGTGAGACGCCGGAAGGCGCCACCCTCATCGGTGGCATCGGTACGCTCTCCGCTGGAAGCACCGCGTACGTGTCGGCGAATCTCGAAGCCGGTTCCTACGTCGCGTTCAGCACTCAGCCGGATACCGCTGGCGGAATTCAGGCCTCTGAAGGCGTCGTGCTCCCCTTCACGGTCGAGTAGAACGCCTTCGACAGGCGGCAAAATCGATCATCGGCGGCAACAGCCATCAGAACATTCTGATGGCTGTTGCCATGCCTGTCCGGCGAGCCGATGATGGATGCGCCTGAGTCCGGCGTCGATGCCACGATCAGGACGGCCGGGCTCGACGCCAGCGTTCGGCTTGGGTAGGCTGACACCATCGCGTGAGCGCTGAACGGTGCGGGTACCCCCGCGAGTTCCAGCGCTCCAATGTTCCGCGCCGGGCATCCGGTCCAGGAGGCGACATGGCAGAGATCAGTCGGATATTGACGGCGAGCGGTCTGGTCGCGGCCAGCAGTGGCCTGGTGATCTACGGAATCGGTGCGTCGTTCGTGGAACCGAGCAGCTTCGAACTGAACACCGGCATGATCCTGATGGTGATCGGCGTGATCGCCGCCGTGATCGGGATCGTGATCAGCAAGCGGATTCCCGAAGGGGAGTAGCCCGGCCTCATGCGTCCTCGGGGCGGCTCAGTTCCGGACCGAGCGAGGCGACGACAACATGAGCCATCGATTCGGCGACCCTGAGGTCGGTCGCGGGGAAGTGACGAGGCCGTCGGTATCCCAGGATCAGGCTGCCGAACGTTCGCCCGGAACACTGCAGCCGGAACGTGAGACTCGCGCTGAGCGCTTCGGCGATGTGCAGCGGACAGGAGGCGACGTTGAGCGGGGGAACCTTCGGGAAATCGGTAATGATCCGTGGCTCGTCGTGTCGTCGCACGTCGGTGATCGTGCCCTTGCGGGAGAGCGCGACGGGCGCGGCCGCGGTCCGGCCAACCTCGAAGCGGACAACTGGTGGATCCGAGGTCCAGTCCGTGATAGCGACATAATCACAGGCAAGCAGGAGCTGGACGGTTCGACAGGCAACCTTGATCCGGTCCAGCGTCGTCCGTCCCGCTCGGATCGCCCGAACCATCCTCAGTATCGCGTCCCGTTCAGCGGAAGCCCTGTTCAGGGACTCGGTAAGCGTAGCGCTCAGCAGGGCGGGGGAGAGGGCACGCACGATGCGCCAGATCGCGAATCTATCCTCCTCCCTGAAATCCTGATCGCCGGGATCCGTACTGAGCGCAACCAGCACCAGCGGTCCACCCAGCGCCGGCGGCAGCGAGACGATCAGCGAGCGGGAGAGCTCCTCCCGCCCAAGCGGCTGCTCGGTCAGCAGTTCGGGCAGCTGCTCGAGCAGGTCGCGGAGTCTGGAGACCAGATCGGCCAGCTCCGCCGTTTCCGATTGGCCCGTCCTCGCGCGCTCAGCGGGACGCATTGGCTTCTGGACCGGCGGCTGGATGTTTCGGAGCCGGTCGAGGAGTAAGCGCCGGTCACGGAGCCGGGAAGCATCCCGCGCGACAGGTTCTCCACCGATCCAGACATCATCCCGGCGGAACATCAACAGCACATCGCAATTGCCGGTCGTCGCGACGCGCTTGGCCATATGTTCCATGACCGCCGCCGGCGTCGGCCCGGAACCGAGGAGGTCCACGAGTTCGCCGATCAGCTCGTCGTCCGCCGGCCGTTCCGGCGGCTCGCTCCCGGACGTGCGTCCCACCAGGGTCTGCGCCAGCGTGCTCGCGTGGACAATGGTCTCCACGATCCACAGATCGTTCTCCGAAAAGCGCCGCTCGTCCCGGCTCGCAAGTTCAAGGAGACCGCATTGCCGCCCGCCGCTCACGACCGGGCAGGTGACGACCTGTCGGAACCCCTCTTTCTGAGTGACATAATTCTCCAAGACGGCATTCGTCAAGGCGTCGCGGCTATCTGAGGAGAGAGAGGCAGGGCTCGTTCGCGGCGTGAGCGCGGACCCTGAGCCATCGTCCGCAACCGGGCCGCCGCGACGAAACAGCGGAACCGCCGGCTCGCCCGCGCCCGGGATGACCGCGACCGTCAGCCGATCGAATTCGAGGACGTCGGCAAGGGCATCGGCCACGTCCTCGAATCGCTGCTGATCGGTCGTCAGGAAGGCGGCGCGCTGGCCCAGCGCGTGGATGAGGGTGCTCACCCGGCCAAGCCGGGGGTCATCCCGTATCGTCAACTCATGCGCGACCATGGATGGAATCCTTCGCTGGGCACGCCTCTTCAGGCGACGATTTGGTCCCATCCGGCCACGATGTGCGGGCGATCACGATGTCGTCTTCCCGGAACCAGCGCTCGCGCACGTTCCCCACAAGATAAAGCGATCCGGTGACCAGGATTGCGTCGCCCCTGGCCGGGTCAGCGATCCCGCGGGCGTGGTCGACGGCGGCGATGGGATCAGGCTCGATCACGATCTCGCCCCCGAACCCTTCCTGGCGGGCATGGTCGGCGAGCGAGGCGGCGAGCTTGACCTCCTTGGCCAGCACTCGCGGCGATGTCGCGACCAGCACATCCACCGCCGGCACCAGCGCCCGGATCATGTCGGCGGCCTGCTTGGCTTCGAGGACACCGAGGACCGCGATCCGGCGCCCGTGCCCGCCGACCGGGATCAGCGTCTCCAGGTCCGCGCTCAGGGCCTCGATCTTCTCCGGGTTATGCGCACCATCGAGCAGGATCGGGACGGTGTCCTCGATGAGCTCCGCCCGCCCAGGGATCCGGGCCCCCGCGAGCCCCACATGAATCGCCGGGTCCGGCACCGGCACGCCAGCCGCCGCCAGGAGCCGGACGGCGGCGATCGCGGTTGCGCCGTTCCGCGCCTGGAACCGGCCGCGAAGCCCGGTGCGGTAAGCGGTGCCGGTCGCGACATCGGTCCAGGTCGTCCCGCCGGTGCCGGTCACGACATCGGAGAGGGCGGTCTCCGGATCGAGCGCCAGGAGCGTCGTGCGCCGCTGGCGAGCCTCCTTGGCGATGATCCCGAGGGCGGCCGGATTGGTCACGGCGGTGATCGCCGGAACGCCCGGCTTGATGATGCCGGCCTTGTGCCAGGCGATGTCCTCGATTGTGTTCCCGAGCGTGTTGGTGTGATCGATCCCGATCGAGGTGATCACGCTGACGGCGGGCGTCACGACGTTGGTCAGATCGAAGCGGCCGCCCGCGCCGACTTCGAGCACAGCGACATCGACCGCCGCGACCGTGAAGAAGAGGGCGGTCAGCGCGAACCAGATCTCGCCGTAGGTCAGTGGCGGCTCGCCGTCGGCTTGCCAGCGGTCGTGCGCGGCGAGCACGTCATCGACGAGGGAGACGTACACATCAGCGGCGATCAGCGACCCGTTGGATTGCAGTTTCTCGGCGGGCGTCTGAAGATAGGGGGAAGTATGAAGACCGGTGACATGACCGGCGGCGGTCAGGATCGCCGCGATCGCGGTGCTCGTCGAGCCCTTGCCGGAGGTGCCGCCGACGTGAACGATCGGATAGCCCTGATGAGGATTCCCGAGGCGCTCCAGGAAGCGATGGAGGCGGGCCATGCGGATGTCGGCCCGCCGCCGCACCGCCGCGCGTGACGTGTCTTGCGGGGCCGGCGTCGCTTCGATCAACGCATCGAGGCGAGCGGTCGCCGCGTGGTACCTTTCGATGATGGTTGTCATGCCCTTTTCTCGATGGATAGCGGGACTCGGCTCATACCATCACGACCGGTGCGAACGCGCCGGACGGGTCAGCCCATGTGCCCCTCCGCGCCGCGCCCGTCGCGCCCGGATTGTGACGGGAGACAACGCAAGCATACCCGGGCCGGCCCGTTAGCGGCGCGTTGTCGCACCATCATTCGATTCGAGGAAGGTCTCGATGCTCAATCTGTTGCTCACGCTCGTGATACCCGTGGTGCTCCTGACCCGCTTCAGTGGTGAGGATCAGCTCGGGCCGGATCGCGGCCTCGCGTTGGCCCTCGCGTTCCCGATCGGGTTCGCGATCTACGAGCTGATCCGGCAGCGCAAGATCAGCGCGGCCCCGATCATCGGCTTCGTCAGCGTGCTGCTCACCGGCGGGTTTCGGCTGTTCGAGATCCCGCCGCGCTGGTTCGCGATCAAGGAGGCGGCGATTCCGGCGATTCTGGCGCTGGCAATCCTGGTCTCGGCCTGGATCGGGCGGCCCCTGGCACGCGTCTTCCTCAACCAGATGCTCGACAGCGATAGGGTTGACGCGGCACTGGCGGAACGGGGGACCACCGCCGAGTACGAGCGGCGGACATCGAAGGCGACCTATCTGCTCGCCTCCGCGTTCGTGCTCTCCGCCGCGCTCAACTTCGCGCTGGCCCGGATCGTCGTCACCAGCGACCCCGGCTCCGATGCCTTCAACAAGGAGCTGGGGCGGATGACGGCGCTGAGCTATCCCGTGATCACGCTGCCGGTCATGATCGTGCTCGTCGGGACGATCCTGTACGTGCTCGCGACGGTCACGAAGCTGACCGGGATGGATGCCGAGGAGGCGATGAAGAAGCGCCCGGCCCGATCCAAAGGCGCGAAAAAGGCAGCGACCGGCGGGTCAACCCCGCGTGATCCCTCCGCCCGCGCCTGACCCGCCCCTTTCAACCGCAAGCCACCCGCCCCATTCGTAGGGGAGGCCCCGGTGGCCTCCCGGTGTCGGCTAATGCTCAGGCTCGCCCCGTCGCGTCCGCCGGGCGGACACCCTGCACTTCCCCTGGAATGGTGGTCACATGCACCAGGGTACCGCCCTACAGATGGCCAGCAAGCGATCCGCGTACGGCCCTACAGGAACCGGGCGACCACGTCGTTGGCGATCATCAGCCCGCGCGGGGTGAGCCGGAGGCGCTCACGACTGTCAACGTTGGCGCGCTCGAGCATCCCGATGCCGAGCAGCTCCTCGATCGTGGCGCCGAACGCCTCGTCCAACGACTGCCCGTGACGGCGACCGAACGCGTCCGCATCGACGCCATCGCGGACCAGCCGGAGCCCGAGCATCATCGTCTCGCCGATCGCTGTTCGTTCCTCGATCGTCTCCGTGTTCGACGCCGTCGCTTCCCCCCGCTCGACCGCCGCGCAGTACGTCTCGGGCAGCAGGTGGTTCATCGTCCGCTCGTTCCCGACATGGCCGTGCGCGCCCGCGCCGATCCCGAGGTAATCGCCATTGCGCCAATAGACCGCGTTGTGCCGGGAGACCAGATCGGGAGTTCGGGCCCAGTTGGCCACCTCGTAATGCGTCCGCCCGGCGGACACCATCGTCGATACGGCGGTCTCGTAAAGATCCGCCGAGGCATCGTCGTCCGGCATCCTCAGGATTCCTCGGGCGGCGGCGTCGGCGAACGGCGTGCCCGGCTCTACGATCAACCCGTAGAGAGACAGATGCTCGGGAGAGTCTGGATGCTCCAAGATAGTAGTCAGGTCGCGCTTCCAGGAGTCGAGCGACTGACCCGGCCAGCCGAAGATCAGGTCGAGGCTGACGTTGTCGAAGCCCGCGTCGCGCGATGCATCCAGCGCGGCGAGCGTATCCGTCGATTCGTGCTGCCGCCCGAGCGTGCGGAGCCCGCGCCGGTCGAGCGTCTGCGCACCGACCGAGAGGCGGTTCACACCAGCGTCGCGGTAGCCCGCCAGCAGCCCGGCGGTCAGCCCATTGGGATTGCACTCGACCGTGATCTCCGCTCCCGGCTCGATCCGGAACGATCCCGTGCAGGCGTCGAGGATGGCGCGCATCTGCGCGGACGAGAGCAGGGACGGGGTGCCGCCGCCGAGGAAGATCGTCGCCACCACCCGGTCGTCGTGGCGCTCACCCGCCCGCCGCAGCTCGGTCTCGAGCGCCCGGACGTATCGCGGGATCAGGTTCCCTTTGCCCGCATACGTCGTGAAATCGCAGTAGGGGCAGATATGGGCGCAGAACGGGATGTGGATGTAGATGCCAATGGCGGAGCCAGGCGGCGCGGGCGCAATGATCATGAGATGGAGCGCATCCTCGTACGGTTCGGATGAAATACGGGGGCGAAGGTCGGGCTTGATGGAACGATCCGGAATCTGACCCCAGAGAGGGGGGCGAAAGGTGTCAGGCCTCGACGAGGGCGACCTCCGGGCTCTCGATCCTGGGGAAGATCGGGCTCGCCTTCGGGAGCGCGCGGCCGGCCAGCGCATCCGACCACGTCCGCTCCGGCACCGGTCCAGGATCGTACCCGGCCTGGCTCGCGATCTTCGCCGCGCCAAGTGGAATGAACGGCGCGAGATGCACCGCGAGCAGGCGGATCGCCTCGATCAGGTCGGCGAGCACGCCGTCGAGGCGTTGCGCGGCGTCGATGTCGCCCGACTTCGCGGACTTCGCCAGCCCCCACGGCTTGGTATCGTCGACGTACCGGTTGGCGGCGGTCACCAGCTCCCAGACCGCCGCGATCGCCCTCCGGAAATCGAACGCGGCGAGCGCCTCGTCGATCACGGCCGGGATCCCGTCCGCGATGTCCCGTAGCGTGGCGTCCCGCGCGTCGTCCGGGCCGATCGATGGAACGACACCGTCCCGGTAGCGGTGGAGCATGCTCACCGCCCGGTTGACGAGATTGCCGAGATCGTTGCCGAGATCCTCGTTGAAACGGCTGATCAGGCGATCGTGCGAGAAGTTGCCGTCCCCCGTGCGTGGCATCTCGCGCAAGAGCCAATAGCGCAGCGCGTCGTTGCCGTAGAGCGCGACGAGCTCGATCGGATCGACCGTGTTGCCCCGGCTCTTGCTGATCCGCTCGCCATCGACCATCAGGAACTCGTGGACATTGACGGTCGTCGGCAGCGGCAGGCCGGCCGAGAGCAGCAGCGCGGGCCAGTAGATGACGTGGAAGCGAATGATGTCCTTGCCGACGACGTGGACGCGTTGCGGGTTGCTCGTCCAGTAGCGGTCAAACAACGAATCTCCGGTCTCGTAGCCGAGGGCCGTGATGTAGTTGCTCAGCGCATCGACCCAGACGTACATCACCTGCGTCGGGTCGTCCGGCACCGGGACGCCCCAGCCGCGCCCGCGCTCCGACTGGCGCGAAATGCTGAAATCCTCGAGCCCGCGGTCGATGAAGGCGAGCATCTCCTCGCGGCGATGCTCCGGCTGAACGAGCAGGGTGTTGGAGACGATCAGCTCGCGGAGCGTCTCCTGATATTTCGAGAGCCGGAAGAAGTAGTTTTCCTCGTCGACCTGCTCGGGGATGATCTCGTGGATCGGGCAACGGTCGTTGACCAGCTCGTCGGGCCGGTAGAACCGCTCGCAGCGAATGCAGTATTGCCCCTTGTAGTGGCGCTCGTAGATATCGCCCGCGCCGGCGCAGGCGTTCCAGAGCTTCTGGGCGCCGGGAACGTGGAGCGGGTCGGTGCTCGTGCGGAAGAAGATGTCGTTGGTCAGCGCCAGCGGCTCGCGGATCGAGCGGAAGCGCCCGGCGTTGCGATCGACCAGCTCCTGGATCGGGACACCCTCGCGGTCCGCCGCCTGGAGATTGGTCAGCGCGTTCTCGTCGGTTCCCGTGTGAAAGCGGGTATCGTCGCCGAGGAGGCGGTGGTGCCGGGCGAGCGTGTCGCACTGGACGGCTTCGAGGGCGAACCCGATGTGCGGCGTTCCATTGACATAAGGAATAGACGTGGTGATGTAGTAGGTGGAGGTGGACGGCGTGGACACAGGGGAGGGGGAATCGAAATTCATCATCGGTGGCTCCTCGGAAGCGAACGGCGTTGCTGTTCATCCGAGGGACGAGACGTTCGCGTGATCGACGCGGCCGGTCTCGTGGTACCACCCTGGTTCGCAACGGCCTCGCGGCCGATGCCTCGAGGGCTGACGAGCCCGGATGAAAGCGTCCATCCCCGGTTCGCAAGCCTGACCCGATAACGGAGGCCACCGGCGCTGTCTACTGGTGCGGCCCGGGGAAGGGCGGGCACGTTCGGAGCGCGGCTCGGAGGGCATGCGCCATCAGGTGAAGGGTCCGCTTCTCAGCAACGCGGCTCGCTGTACCCCGGTGGACCGTGATGGCCGATCCTCGTCAATGCCGGATTCAATTGTTGTGCCATTGTGCCATAACCGTCAAGCGACGCCCCAATCCGGAACCTTGTCGCACGCTGCGGTGTAGAGGGAGTGCCGGGAGGGGGAGTTGAGCGACGCTGAGCTCATCGCGCGGGCGAAACGAGGCGACCGGGAGGCGTACGAGACACTCGTGCGTCAACACGATCGGCTTGCCTTCCGCGTGGCCTACCTCCTGACCGGCAACGCCAGCGATGCCGAGGATGCGGCCCAGGCGGCGTTCATGAAGGCGTACCTGAGCCTCGGCCGCTTCCGCGCCGGCGCCCCGTTTCGTCCCTGGCTCCTGCGGATCGTCCCCAACGAGGCCCACAACACCCGGCGCTCGCGGGACCGGCACCAGCTTCGGGAGGTGCCGCCGTTCGACGACCCAATGGAGCCACCGGCCCCGGAGCCGGGTCCCGATCTCCAACTCATCGCCAGGGAGCGGAGCGCCTGGCTGACGGGCCACATCAACGAGCTGAGCGAGCATGACCGGATCGTGATTCACTTCCGCTACACCCTCGACCTGTCCGAACACGAGATGGCGGATGTCCTCGGCTGTGCCAGGGGAACCGTCAAGTCGCGCCTGAGCCGGGCTCACGCGAGGCTCCGCCAGCGCCTCGAAGCCGATCCGCACCCGTACCGGGATTGGATCGCGGGAGAGCGGGAGTGAGCGACCGATCCAACATCCAGGATCACGATGCCCTGGAACGGGCGCTCGGGCGTCTCGGAGAAGATGTCGTGTTCCCCGAGACGCCGGATTTCATCACGCCCCTGTGGCGCGATACCCCCGCGACGCCTTCGCCGCGACGGGTCATGGCGGGGAGCTGGCCGCTCGCCGCACTGGCGGCCCTGGCGGCGGTCGTGATCGCGGCGCTGGTCGTGTCGATCCCCGGCACGCGCTCGACCGTTGCCGGCTGGCTGGAGATCGCCGGGATCCGGATCGAGACCGGCGATGATCCCCAGACCGCCGTGCCCGTCTCGCTCGGGGGCAACCTCTTCCTTGGGCGTCCAGTCTCCCTCGCCGAGGCGCAATCCACCGTCTCGTTCGACGTGCTGGCCCCGGCGAGCCCCGCGGTGGGGGAGGCGGAGATCTATCTCGATCACCGCGATGGCGCGCCGGTGGTCAGCCTGGTCTACCCGGCGAGCGAAATGCTACCCCCGATCGGCGAGACGGGAGCGGGCCTGCTGCTGACGCAGTTCGAGGCCGGCGACGAGGCCGGGATGTACATCAAGCGCGTGGCTGGCTCGCTCGCACTGGAGGTGGTAACGGTGAACGGAGCGCTGGCCGCATGGGTCGTCGATGGCACCTTGGCGCTGCCCGGTGGAACGGCTCGGGCCGACCTCGAACGGCCATCCGCTCACGTCCTGATCTGGGAAGCGAACGGTATCACGGTCCGGATGGAGACGATGTTGACGCTGGACGAAGCGCTTCTCGTCGCGGAAGACATTGCGCCAGCAGCCGCACCGGCGACCGCTCCCGACCGTGCCACCCCGTAACGTCGTGGGAACCTGATCGCCCGCCACCGTGTAGTACCAGGAAGTGGCAGTAGAATGATCCTTCGGACAGAACAGGAGCGTGTCTCATGCGCGTCAAGGTGGTCTCGTGCTTCGCGTTGTTCTCGCTGATGACGGCGTTCTTCGTGCCTGGTGCGGCGGCTGGCGGCTGGGCGAGCGCCGCCGTTGTCGACGAACTGGCTCCCGCCGTCGCTGGCGAGCCGTTCACGGTTCGCTTTGTGGTGCGGGCGCATGGGATGGTCGGCCACGAACTGGAGGACATGCGGACTTCGGTCCAGTTCACGCACCGGGAGAGCAAACAGGTCGTCAAGGCCGCTGGAGAAGACACGGCGGACCCAAAAGTGTACGCAGCTACGGTCACGCTTCCAGCGTCGGGAGGATGGAAGTGGACGGTCGTCATCCATAATTATCTGTCGGATCAAACGATCGACTCGCCGATGCCGACCCTGACCGTGACGGAGACGGGGCAACCCGCCGCCACCGGTTCCGCCAGGGCCTCCGGGATGACGACCGTCGTCACGATCACGGACAGTGGCTTTTACCCGGCCTCGCTCCAGATCGAGGCGGGCGAGATGGTGACGTGGGTCAACGAAGGAACGATGGTGCACCAGGTCGCCTCCACTGCCCTCGGCTTCGAGACCTCACCGCTGATCCAGCCCCGCGAGGCCTTTTTCCAGACGATCGTCGAGTCCGGCACGTACGACTACCTGTGCCCGCCGCATCCGTCGATGACAGGAACAATCGCCGTTACGTAAAAACGGAGCAGGAACGTTTCGGCGCCGATTGCTCATGCCCGGGGCGTTCCAGACGATGGCTGGAGCCGGTCAGAGGAGCGTCTTGAGCTTGGCGCGGTCGACGTTGCCGCCGCTCAGCACCGCGACCGTCCTGCCACCCGTCCTCACTCCGGCCTTGCCGGTCAGCAGCGCCGCGACCGAGGCCGCGCCCGCCGGCTCGACCAGCACCTTCGCCCGTTCCAGCACCAGGCGGAGCGCCTGCACGATCTCGTCGTCGGTGACCAGCACGACATCGTCCACGTAGTGCTCGATCACCGCCTGCGACAGCTCACCGGCGAACGGGGCGGCCAAGCCGTCGGCGATCGTGCTGATCGTCGTCGCCATCTCCGGCTTCCCGGATTCGAGGCTGCGCTTGACGATGTTGGCGCCCTCCGGCTCGACCCCGATTACCCGCACATCGGGGCGCTGGCTCTTGACCGCCAGCGCGATCCCGGAGATCAGCCCGCCGCCGCCGACGGGGACGACGATCGTCTCGACGTCGAGGACATCTTCCAGAATTTCCAGCCCTACGGTGCCCTGCCCGGCGATGATCGCCGGATCGGAGAACGGCGAGACGAACGTCAGACCGTGCTCTCGCTGGTAGCTCTCCATCAGCGGGAAGATCTCCTCCATGCTCGGGGCGTAATGCGCCTCGCCGCCGTAGGCCCGGATCGCCTCAACCTTCGTCGGCACGGCGTTGCGCGGCATGAAGATGACGGCACGGGTGCCGACCATCGACGCCGCGAACGACAACCCGATCCCGTGATTGCCCGCGGAGAGGGTGATCACGCCCCGGGCACGCTGCTCCGGCGAGAGCAGCAGCGCGGCGTTGAGCGCGCCACGCGCCTTGAACGAGCCGGTCCGCTGGAAGAGTTCCGCCTTGAGGGCGAGATCGCTCCCCGTCAATTGGCTCAGCGCGCTCGAGGTCAGGACCGGCGTGCGGCGGAGGTGCGGCATGATCCGCTCGCGCGCGTCGAGCATCGACTGAAGCGTGACATCGCGCCAGCTCGCGGCGGGGGGAGCGGCTTCCCCGGCCAGGCGATCGAGCCCGAGATGCTCGGCGGCGGCCTGAAGATCGATCTGCTGGGAGGGCTGATTCTCGACGATCCCGCCGTTGTTCGCGTCGCTGGCCTCACTGGAGACGACGGCCGATTCTTCGCCCGAACCGTGCGACGCCGGCATGCAATACTCCCTGGGTAAGGCGAGACGTAAACCAACGAGCATGGTGATCGAACGAACAGGGTGAGCCGGAACGTGGCGAGTCAGTATACCGAACGCGCGGTGGGCCGGTTTGGCGAGAAACGAGAACCACGGTGAGCGCACCCGAGGATCATCCCGGTCGAACGATCGAGCGCTCCCGGAACCCCCTGATCCGGACGATTCCCTTCGACAAGGACGCGATTGACCCCATCGCGGAGTGCCTGGGCGTCGCCGCGACGGTCGCGCCGTTCCGGCTGCCAAGCTCGACCGTCTGGCAGCTCACGGTCGCGCCCGACGGTGCGCCGGACCGCCCGGTCGTGCTGGTCACGCTGTGGCCGGGGATTGGCCGGGTCGATGTGATCGCCGGTCCCTCGACGACGGTGTTCACGGACGTGCGGACTGTCGATCTGGTGCCGGGAGTCGAGATCCAGTTCCGGCGCGGGAGCCGCGAGCTGCTGATCGTCGCCGCGGCCGCCAAGGTCATCGTCCGCGCCTAGGTTTTCTCCCTGAAACTGTCATAAGATGCATAGCATCACCAAAGGGATTCATGGCGGATCCTCGATGATAACCCTGGAGTGAGTTGACCATGTCAGCGTCCACATTCAAGACCAATCCCGTTCCCCTTCAGGAAATCCTCCAGGAATGCCACAGCGGTACGCTGCAACTTCCGGATTTTCAGCGGAGCTGGGTGTGGGACGAAGAGCGGATCCGGAGTCTGATCGCGTCCATTTCGCGGGCATTTCCCATCGGGGCGTTGATGACGCTTGGGACCGGAGGCACGGTGAACTTCAAGCCCCGCCCTGTGGAAGGAGCCGCCGCTGAAGCGGCGCACGTCGCTCCCAAGGCACTCCTGCTGGACGGTCAGCAGAGGATGACGTCGCTCTATCAGGTGACCATACGCAATCAGGTCGTAAGCACGGTTACACCGAAGAACAAGCGCGTCAAGCGCTGGTTCTACATCGACATGATGAAGGCGCTGGACTCCCTGGCCGACAGGGAGGAGGCGATCCTGGGCGTTCCGGAAGACCGGATCGTTAAGAGCAACTTCGGAAAGGGTATCTCACTCGATGTCTCAACCCGGGACAGGGAAATCGAGGAGCTGATGTATCCCGTGTCGATGCTGTTCCAATGGAACGAGTGGCAGAAATCCTACATCGACAAATACAAGAGTAGTCAGGATTTCGCTGAGAGATTCGATCTGCTCAGCCGGTTTGAAAGCCAGGTGCTGGAGAACTTCACGAAGTATCAGGTGCCGGTGATCGCGCTCGACGAAGCGACGTCCAAGGAAGCCGTCTGCGTCGTCTTCGAGAAAGTCAACACGGGTGGCAAGGCGCTCGACGCCTTCGAGCTGATCACCGCGATGTATGCCGCGGACGGCTATGAACTTCGAAAGGATTGGTACGGGGATTCAAGCCGTCAGGGTCGAGCGGAACGGCTCAGGAATCAGCGGAAACAGGGAAGGCATTCTGGCCGGAGTCGGGAACACGGACTTCCTTCACGTCGTCTCCCTGTTTCATACCCGCGACCGGCGCAGAGAGGCCGAAGCTCTGGGCAAGACGGGGAACGAGCTGCCGCAGATCAGCGGCAACCGGGCTTCGCTGCTCAACCTCCCCCTGGACGCCTACAAGAAGTACCAGGGTTTGGCGGAGAAGGGCTTTATGATGGCCGCCAAGTTCCTTCACACGCTTCACATCTATCGCGTCTTCGATCTTCCCTATCAATCCCAGCTGGTCCCATTGGCGGCGATTCTGGCGGACCTGGGAGACGCCTGGGAGGTTCAGGGCACGCGCGCCAAGATCGAGCAGTGGTACTGGAATGGCGTCTTCGGCGAGCTTTATGGCTCGACGACCGAGTCCCGCATTGCCCGCGATTTCGTCGAGGTTCCACTCTGGATCGCCGGCGGTCCGCGGCCGAGCACCGTCAACGAAGCCTCGTTCCGGAAGGATCGCCTGGAAACGATGCGGATGCGGCTCTCGGCTGCGTACAAGGGAGTGAATGCACTGCTGATGGCGGAAGGGGCTCGCGATTTCCGTTCGGGTCAGAAGTTCGAGCATACCGTATTCTTCGACGAGAGCGTGGACATTCATCATGTCTTCCCGCAGAAGTGGTGCGAGATACACAAGGTGGATGGAGCGCGCTACAATTCCATCATCAACAAGACACCCCTGTCCGCCCGCACGAACCGGATCATCGGTGGTGTCGCACCCAGTACGTATATCGGTAAGCTTGAGCGTGGCGATGCCACGACTGCCGCAGTCGATCCGCAGAACCTGGATGGCTGCCTGCGAAGTCATCTTATTGACCCCGAGCTGCTCCGGTCTGACGACTTCGAGAGCTTCATGGAGTGCCGACAACAGGCACTCGTTGATCTCATAAGCAGAGCGATCGGAAAGGCGGTATACAAGGGCGAAGGGGATGACGAAGGTGAGGACGTAAGCGACGATCTGGCCCGGATCGAAGCCGAGCAAACGCTCTCGCCGGCCTGAGGCCATTGAGCTCCGAGACGACGCGTCGGGTGCTCGCTCCAGGTAGTCAACTATGGATCGTGGAACGTGTCGCGCAGGAACCGGAGGCCACCCGTCGCCAGCTCGTCCCGGCTCGGGGCGAGATCGCGCCAGATCGAGGCGGCGGTGGCGATCGTCCGGTTCGCGCTCGTGAACGACTCGATCGCGATCGCGCCTCCGTACCCGATCTCGCCCAGGGCATCCCGGATTCCCGGCCAGTCGATCCCGTCGCCGCCCGGAGCGCCGCGGTCGTTGCCGCAGGCGTGAACATGCAGCAGCGACGAACCGGCGGCCCGGATCGCCTCCGGCTGGCTGCGCTCCTCGATGTTCATGTGGAAGGTGTCGAGCAACAACCCCAGCTCCGGCCGAGCGATGGCCCGGATCAGCTCCAGCGTCTGCGCGACGGTGTTGAAGAGGCTCGTCTCGAACCGGTTCAGCGGCTCGATCGCGAGGCGAACCCCGCTCTCCCGCGCGTGATCGAGGACGGGGCCGAGGTTCGCGGCGACGGCGGCGATCGCCCTGTCGCGCTCCTCCAACGTCCGGCTCCCGGTGACACCGGTCGGAGCGTAGATCGGACCGGCGACGACGGATGCGCCGACTCCGGCGGCAGCGTCGATACAATGCTGGAGGTAGTCCCGCGTCGCCGAGACGGTGGCCGCGTCGCCGGTCGTCAGGTCGCGACCCGGTCCCATCGCGGCGCAGACACTCGCCGCGAGGCCGAGATCGTCCAGGATCGGCTTCACGAGCCGGGGGTTCCAGTCGCCGGGGTTCTCGAGCGGGAGCTCGATCAGGTCGAAGCCCATCGACGCGATCAGCGGGGCCCGCCGCCGGAACACGTCGTCGGTGATGGGGGAATCCCAGATCCAGAGGTTGGCGCCGATCGGATTCATGGGAGCCTCATGGGTAGGATGCACCATCGTAGGGGAGGCCCCGGTGGCCTCCCGGTGGTGGCCGGGTGCCCGTTGCCAACGACTGTCCAGGGGCGGCACCCGTCATCGCGGCCAACGGTGGTACGCCCGTACCGCGATATGGCACGGGCATGATGCACCGGAGACCGGGTGCAGGCCAAACCGGGAGGCCACCGATGCCGCTTACAGGGGCCTCCACTACGAATGGGCCAGGGCGCACGGGGCGGGACGGACGACGTTGTCCATCCCGCGCGCGATCGATGCGTCGTTACCGGTTCTGCCAGACCTCCGGGAACCCTTCCATGTTCTCGCAGCCGCAGAGCGCGTAATGCTGCGGCGGCATATCCGGCTGGAGGTACTCCGCCAGGTTCTCGGACGTGATCAGCGGCTGCGGCAGCACCCATTCCGATGGCACCTGCTCGCCGGAGAGGATCATCGTCGCCGCGATGATCGGCGTCCGCCACTGGAAATTCGAGTACGTCGGGGCGACTGCCGTCAAGCCATCGTCCGACCACTTCTGCAGGAAGTCCTGCTGATCCTCGCCGGTGATCGGCGGCACCTCGAGCCCGCGATCCTCGAACGCTTCGATCGCGGCCACGGCATCCTGCCCGGCGTCCATCCAGATTCCGTCGATCTCCCCGTAGCGGTCGATGTAATCGCCCACGATCGACTTGACCGTGTCGCGCTGGCCTTCCGTGAACTCCGTGCCGACGACGTTCATGTTGTTCTGCTGGAAGATGATGTCCGCCGCGGCCCAGCGGGTCTCGAGCACATCGACGCCCGGAAGAATCCGGAGCGCAAGGATGTTTCCGCCCTCGGGCACTTCCTCGACCAGGAACTCGGCCGCATCCGCGCCGAACGCGTAGCCACCGATCGGGTGGATGAAGGTGACCGGGCAATCGGTGTTGACGCCGCGGTCGAACACGATCACCGGGATCTGGCCGCACGCCTCTTCCACGGCGGGGGTCAGCGCGGCGGTCGTGTTCGGCGAGACGATCAGGGCGCTACAGCCCTGCCCGAGCAGGTCCGAGATGTCGGAGATCTGCTTGTCGTCCTTGCCCTCCGCGTCGACGACGACGAACTCGCCGATCTCGGGATGGAGCTTGACCTCTTCCCGCATCGTCGTGAAGCCGGTCACCCGCCAGGGGTTGTCGATACTGGCGTTCGAGAAGCAGAGCTTCCACGGCGAGGCCGTCGCGTACTCGGCGGTGTCGACGAACTCGGGCTCGATCGCCTGGATCCATGGCTGATCGGCCGGCCCTTCGGCGGCGATGCTCCGCTGCGCGAGCTGGCGCTCGAAGTCCTCCTGAACGAAGAACGGGGAGTCCGAGGTCGGTGTGGCGTCCTGCGCCATCGCGCCCCAGCCGGGGGAGCCGAGCGCGAACACGAGGACGATCAGGATTCCCAGTGCGCGAGACCGTGACGATGACGTGCGGTGCAGACGGTGCATGCAGACCCTCCCTGAACGATCGCGTTCCGGCACCGTTGCCGTCACGCATGACATACCTTGGTTCTCAATGGAGCAATTGCGCGGCTCGTCCTCCTCTCGCCTTGGATTACAGCGGTTTGCGAACCAAGTGCTCATCTTCTGTCATCCCAGCAGCTGCATCGGAGGGAGCGAAGCGACGAGGGACCCCAGCAGCTGCGTCGCCGGCGGAAGCGCATAGCGCTGCTGCCGGTGATTGAATCGGCAAGAATGCCTGCCCTGAGCGAAGCGCAGCGGAGTCGAATGGGCGCCCTCCATCTCTCTCTCGCCGTTCGGCGGCGCTTGCCTCCGGATCGTCACCGCTGTTTCCTTTGCCGGAATGCGGCGAAGGCGATCGCGAGGATGATGATCGCACCCTGGATCGCGTCGCGGAGCGGCTTTGGGAGCCCGAGCAGGTTGAGCAGGGTGAAGAGCGCCTCCAGCGTCATCGCCCCGGCGATCGCCGGAACCATCGCGCCGCGCCCTCCCCCGAGCGCGGCGCCCCCGAGCACGACCGCCGAGATCGCCTGGAACTCGTAGCCCTGACCCGCGTCCGGCGACACGCCCGAGAACCCTCCGAGCAGGATACCCGTGATCACGGCCGACAGGGCGGAGATCACGAACGCCAGCGTCCTCACCTTCGAGACATCGACGCCGGAGAGAAAGGCGGCCCGCGGGTTGCCCCCCGCCGCGTAGATCTGCTTGCCGAACGACGTGCCGTGGAGCAGCCAGGCGGCGAACGCACCGACCACGGCCAGGATCACGACGGAGTAGGGAAGCTGGCCGATCAGGGGAACATCCTCGATCCCGAGCCGGCCCCACTTCCGAAAGTTGTCGGGCAGGTCGCCACGGGGCGATCCTCCCGTCCACCACGAGGTCCAGCCGTCGAGGATCAGCATCATCCCCAGCGTGGTGATGAACGACGGCACGCCGAGGCGGGTCGTGATCAGGCCGTTGGCGAGTCCGACCAGCCCGCCGACCACGATCAGGAGCAGGATGATCGGCCACGTCCGGGACGGCTCGCCGTCGGTCAGGCGCGCGGCGACGATCACGACCAGCGTGATCAAGGCACCGACCGAGAGATCGAACTCGCCCGAGAGCACCACGAAGAGCTGCCCGGCGGCGAGGATCATCAGCGGCGCGGCGCGGCGCATGAAGATCAGGAAGACGTTGGGATTGGTGAAGTTCGGATTTTCGATCGTGATCCAGACGAGGAGCCCGATCAGGACCAGGAAGATCGGCGCGGTCCCGAGCAGGGTCCGCCCAATCCGGGCGCCCGTCGACTCCCGCACCGGCGCGAACGCCTCCGCCCGCGGGGTGGTCGCGGCGCTCATCGGGAGAGGCCCCGGCGGCGCACGGCGTAGATCGCGACCGCGCCGATGATGATCACGCCGCGGAGGATGTCCTTGATGAAGGCGTTGATCTCCAGTTCGTTGAAGGCGTTGTCGAGCAGGGCGAGGATCAGGACACCGGCGAATGTCCCCGTCACGCCGCCGCGCCCTCCGGCCAGCGCCGTACCGCCGAGCACGACGGCGGCGATCGACTCGAGGTCGTAGTTGCCGTCGGTGCCGACCCACGGCGCGCCGGCGCTGAGGCGGCTGACGATGAACAACCCGGTCAGCACGGCGGTCAGGCTGCAGACGATGTGCGCGCCGATGATCACGCGGTCCGAGCGAACGCCGGAGAGGCGGGCGGTCTCGGCGTCGGCGCCGACCGCGAAGAGATGGTGCCCGAACCGCGTGAAGCGGAGCACGTACCATCCGGCGGTCACGATCACGAGCAGCAGGACGACAGAGTAGGGGACCGGTCCGATCCCGTCGTAACCGAGCACGCGGAACTGCTCCGGCACCTCGCCCGCGTAATTGTCATAACCGACGTTGAGGAGGCCGCGCAGGATCAGCGAGGTGCCAAGCGTGGCGATAAAGGCGTTGACCCGCAGTTGGGTAATGATCAGCCCGTTGACGAGCCCGATCGCCGCTCCCAGCAGGAGCACAAGCGGCACCGCGAGCCAGATCCGGTTCGGGTCGCCATCCATCCAGATCGACGCGGCGACCGCGGTCACGCTGACCTGATAGGCGACCGAGAGATCGAGCGAGCCGCCGAGGATCACGAAGGTCTGGCCGACGGCGACGATCCCCAGCGCGACCGAGCGGACGAGCGTGTTGGTCAGGTTCAGATTCCCGCCGGTCGCCAGGATCAACCCCCAGGCGACGACCGTGACGACCAGCAGCACGCCGAAGATCGGCGGCACGTTTGCGAGATCGGAGCGAACCCGGGCGGGGCCGAAGCGGCCAGCGGTCGTGGCGCTCACGCCGCCAGCTCCCGAACCGGCTCACCGGTCGCGAGGCGCAGGATCTCGGCTTCGGTCGGGTTCGCCCCAAGCTCCCCGGCGATCGTACCTCGCCGCATCACGAGCATCCGGTCGCTCATCCCGATCACCTCGGGCAGCTCGGAGGAGATCATCAGGATGCCCGCCCCGGCGCGCGCCAGCTCGCGCATCAGCTCGTGGATGTTGGCCTTGGCCCCAACGTCGATGCCCCGCGTCGGCTCGTCGAAGATGAAGAGCCGGGCACCGGTCGCGAGCCATTTCATGAGCACGACCTTCTGCTGGTTCCCGCCGCTCAGGAAGCGCACCTCCTGATCCAGCCCGGACGCCCGCAGGTCGACCCGGCGGGCGCGGTCGATCAGGTCGGTGGCGGAGCCCCCTGCCGGCTGGCGGGCGAGCAGGCGGCGAATCGAGCGCAGCGCGAGCAGCGCGTTGTCGCGGACGTTGCGCGGGAGCACCAGACCCTCGGCCTTGCGATCCTCGGTCAGGTAGCCGATCCCGGCGCGAATCGCCTGTTGCGGGCGGGTGATCCGGGTGACCTTGCCGTCGAGCGCCATCGTGCCGCTCAGGAACGGCTCGACCCCGAAGATCGCCCGCGCCAGCTCGGTCCGGCCCGCGCCTTCGAGCCCGGCGATCCCGACGACCTCCCCGTGCCGGACCGTGAGCGAGATGTCGCGCAAGCGCCCGTTCGCGCCGTTCTCGATCGTGAGCACGGGAGCGCCGGTCTCCTCCGGCATGGCCTTGTCGGGGTAGTACGACGAGAGCTCGCGGCCGACCATCATCGAGACGAGCTGGCCGGGCGTCGTTTCCGCCGTGGCGACGGTCCCGACGAGCCCGCCATCCTTGAGCACCGTGATCCGCGCGGAGAGGCTGATCACCTCCTCGATCCGGTGGCTAATGTAGACGAACGCGATCCCCCGCTCCTGGAGCGAGCGGACGAGGCGGAACAGCGCTTCGACCTCGGTCGGGCTGAGCGAGGCGGTCGGCTCGTCCATGACCACGATCCGGGCATCGAACGAGAGCGCCTTCGCGATCTCGACCGTCTGCTGCCGGGCGACCGAGAGGCGACCGACGATCGAGCCGGGCCGGATCGAGCCGCGGACCCCGAGGCGTTCGAGCAATCGCCCGGTGGCCGCCTCCATCGCGGCGTTGTCGACCCGCCAGCCATTGCCGGGCTCACGGCCGAGGAAGATGTTCTGGGCGACCGTGCGCTCCGGGAGAAGATTGAACTCCTGGTGGATGATGCTGACCCCGGAGGCCTGGGCCTGCTGGGGATGGGCGAACTGGACCGGCTGGCCGTCGATCCGGATCTCGCCGCCATCCGGCGCATAGACGCCGGAGACGATCTTCATCAGGGTGGACTTGCCCGCGCCGTTCTCGCCCATCAGGGCGTGAACCTCTCCCGGCATCACCTCGAGCGCGACATCCGCGAGCGCCCGCACGCCGGGGAACGTCTTGGTGATGCCGCGCATGGCAAGGATCGGAACCGGCGACGCCGGATCGCTGGTGGGCCTCGCTGGCTCCCGGATTGTCGGCACGGAACCTTCGGTCAACGGCGTCCTCGCTTCGGAACGTCACGCTCGAGGACGCCGTCACGCCCTTTGCATGGGGTCACGGCTCGGCAAATGAGCGTCAGGGGCGGAACGGGTCGATTCGTTGCTGTCCGATTGTTTGTAGCGCGGTGAGGGCCGCCGCGTCAAGCGAGGGAACGGATCATCGCCGGAACCGGCACCGGGCCACCACCGTAGGGGAGGCCCCTGTGGCCTCCCGGTGCACGGGGACGGGAGGCCCCCGATGCCGCTTACCGATGCCGCTTACCGATGCCGCTTACAGGGGCCTCCCCCACGAATAGGCCGAGGCGCACGGGGACATCGCCCGGTTTCGGAGGGGAGTACCGCCCTTCCGGCTCCACGCGATGCACCATCGTAGGAACCGACCTCGTGTCGGTCCGGTGCGGCGCAGCCACACGTTGAGCCCGGCGAGGGGAGCGAACGCCCGGCCCGCGACGCGAAGGACCGGCACCGGGGACCGGGAGGACGGGAGGCCACCGATGCCGCTTACAGGGGCCTCCCCTACAACGGAAAGGCGCGCGGATGTGAAGCGACCCTACGCGCCCTGCTCGCGGACGCGGAGGTCGGTCGAGCGCCAGTAGCGGTTCATCAGCGAGGCGTGCTCGCCCGCCGACATGAACCGGGGCTGCACGAAATCGACGATCTCAACCCCGTGGACCCGGATTCCGACGACCCGGTTGCCACGCACGGTGAGGTCGAGGAACGTGCCGGTCCGGGTGTCGACGCTGAACATCTGATCGTAAACGAAGTTGCCGATCGAGTAGAAGATCGGCTTGTCCTTGTAGATCTCCATGCCCATGATCGTGTGCGGGTGGCTGGAGAGCATCATCGTCGCCCCGGCGTCGATGCAGGCCCGCGAGACCTGGACGACCCAGTCCCGCGGTGTCCAGAGGTACTGCTCGCCCATGTGGAAGAAGGGGATCACGATGTCGTGCTCGCCGGCCAGCGCGGTGACATCGGCGACGATCGTGTCGAGCACCATCGGGTTCGTGCCCGCGCCGGACGCGGTCGCGCCGACATTGACCGGAACGGCCCAATCGCCGGGAAAGTCGGTATTCGCGGTAACGCCATCGACGCCGTAGAGGGCGATCGAGAGCCCGTTGACCTCCGTCACCCACGGCGCCCGTGCCTCGTCGAGGTCGCGGCCCGCGCCGAAGCTCGGAATCCCCGCGTCGGTCAGGTGGCGGACGGTGTCGTAGAAGGCTTCGACGCCGTACCCGGCGTTGCTGTAGAGGGCGTGGTTGTTGGCGAGGCTGACGGCGTCGATCCCGGCCATCACCAGCCCTTCGAGCGAATCGGGCGGGGTCACGAAGTCGAGCGTCGCGCCGTCGGTCAGCTCTGGCGGTTCGATCGTGTCGGAGACGAAGCACTCGAAGTTGGCGATGGTCACATCGAAGGTGCTCAGGAAATCCTTCACCTCGAGCATCGGGAACGTGTAGTCACCATATTTGCGCTGATAGTTGCCGCCGTTACGCCCGAAGATGATGTCCCCGGCGACGCCGATCCTGATTACCGGCTCCGCGTCGGTTGCGGTCGCCAGCAGCGGATTGACGCCGTCGACCTCCAACGTGTTGACCCGCGCGTCAATCAGGTCGAGCGGAACGGAGGCGACCGCCCCCGGCGTCTTGTCGAGCGCGGCGACCAGCGCGGCGTAGTCGGCGACGGTCTCTTTCGGTGCCGCGCCGTCGGGAGCGAGGCCGTCGATCGCGACGACGCTGACCGGCAGCGGGATCGGGCAGCCGACCGCTCGCCAATCGGTGACCGCGCCCTGGAGCAGGGCCGGAACCTGATCGGCGGCGACTCCGGTCAGCGGAACGCGCATCGACGTCACCAGCGCGCTGCTCCCCGATGACGTTCCAGCTTGCGGCGTCGCGGCCGCCGGCTGGCCGAGGGCGGCGGCGCTGTCCGAGCCCGGCTTCCCGCTCCCGTTCCGATCGAGCGCTTGACCGAGGGCCGACGCTCCGATCGCGGCGGCCCCGGCGGCGACACCCGCCCCACCGATGATGCCGCGCCGGGTGATCCGTTCCTTCCGCCAGATGGTGGAAGAGGCGGTCGCGGTGCGCACCGGCGGAGTCTCGAGCGGAGACGACTCGGGTGTCGGATTGTCGGACGTCATGGGCTTGGTTCTCCACAAGGGGATACGGACGCGGAACGGCACCGTTCCACCTATTCTCTCTAAAGTGTAAACGAGCGGTCCACCCCCACGTGTTACGAATGCGCGGCCCGTTACCCGCACCACACCATTCCGTAGCGGGCGGCCACAGGGGCCGTCACCCGACCCGGCGCACCCCGCAGCACATCGTGAGCCCTCACATTGTGTTCCGGGCAAACCCCGGAACGATTGCGGCCGTCAACCAATCCGGCGAAAATCCTCGATTGAGCAACCTCGGGTCACCACAGGGGTGACCCCTGCGAAAATGCCTCGGAAATCCGCACCGGCGACCACATCGAGCATTGCCCGGTTTCGCCGTCCCCATCGATCCGGTACGCTGGTCCCCACACGCCATGCCGCCGCTCTCCCCGTTGAAGGAGCCCTCCATGACTTCCAGCCTAACCCGGATCGAGCGCCAGCCCTTCGGCGAGTTCGAGGGCACTCCCGTCGAGCGCTTCGTCCTCACCAACGCGGGCGGGACGAAGGCCGCGATTCTCTCCTTCGGCGCGGTCATCCAGGAGCTCTGGGTTCCCGATCGTCAGGGCGCGCTCGGCAACGTCGTGCTTGGATTCACCGGTCTCGATCGCTACGTCGCCAAAAACCCGCACTTCGGCTCCGTTCTCGGGCGCTTCGCGAACAGGATCCGCGACGCGTCCTTCACGCTCGATGGCACGACGTACCGGATCACCGCGAACAAGGCCCCGCACAGCGCCCACGGCGGCGCCCGCCCCTTCGACCGCTACGTCTGGACGCCCGAAATCGTCGAAACCGACGGTGTGCCGGGCGTGACCCTTACCCACGTCAGCCCGGACGGCGACGAAGGCTATCCCGGCGAGCTCACCGCCAATGTTACGTATTCGCTGACATCGGCCAACGAGCTGGTCCTGACCTACCGCGCGACGACAACGAAGCCGACCGTCGTCAACCTGACCAATCACTCCTACTTCAATCTCGCCGGGGAGGGATCGGGCACGATCGAGGATCACGTCCTCCAGCTCGACGCGGCGCGGTTCGTACCGACCGACGCCGAGCAGCTCCCGACCGGGGAGATCGCGCCCGTCGCCGGCACCGCGCTCGATTTCATCACCCCCCGGCGGATCGGGGACGCCCTCCGCGACGGCTCCGACGAGCAGGTCCGGATCGCCCGCGGGATCGACCAGACGTTCGTGATCGAGCCCCCCGCGCCGGACGATGCGTCGCTCATGCCCGCCGCGCGCCTCGTCGACCCCACCTCCGGCCGGGTGATGACGACGCGCACCACCGAGCCCGGCGTGCAGGTCTACACCGGAAACTCGCTCGACGGCTCGCTGGCCGGATACAGCGGGAAGCTCTACCGGCAGGGCGACGCGATCTGCTTCGAGACCCAGCACTTCCCGGATTCGCCCAACCAGCCCTCGTTCCCGAGCACCATCCTTCGCCCCGGCGAGGAGCTCCGCTCGACCACGGTCTACGCCTTCAGCACCGAGTGAGTGCGCGAGGCTACCGACCTCCCTTACCATTCCGGTTCAAGGTGCCTGCTGAGCGATTCTTCCAGACCGGACCAAAAGATCGTCTATCGTTTCCATTATCGTGGACGCTTTATAGACCACACCAAGATCAATCATTTGCGTAGTCGTATACGTTGGCTGTATCGACGTGGGTATTGGGGCGAAATGGACTTGACCATGTTCTTGACGAATCATTACCTTGGCTTCAGTTCCCAGTAGATACCGCCTGGGATTCCCAAGCTTCATCGTCCCATCTCTTGTTACATAAGGTAATGAATTGGAAATGAGAACTGGACTTCCACTTGATCCGGGAAACACTGATGCATCCATCAAGAACGTTGGCTCACCTTGGTAATCCAGATGAATTGGTGTCGCAGTTATGCCTCGTCTGATGATGGGAGATAGATTTACTTCGTCGAGAATTCCGTTCAGGTACCCAATGAAAAGCACCTCTTCAATCGCGTCCAAATCGCCATTGTCGGCTTCCGTGGGTATCATGTCGCTGGGAATGGCCTTGAAATATATAGAACTTTTTATGCTCTCCAATTGTGTAACCACTTGATTGAAGGGCATGATCGTGACGTCTACCTCTGGTCTAGGGTGCCCATGCCAATGGTTTACAAAATCATCCATAGTGACAGTGCGTGGCTGGCCGACTAACGGACGATCTCCTTCCGCTTGCGTAAAAACAAGAGTACCCCTATCAGCGCCCTCTACAACGTGCTTGTTTGTAACCAGGAACAATTGCTGTTGGTCGCGCAATTGATCCAGAAATATAAATGATGTTCCAGTCCCCGATCCTTCGGGCCGTAAGTCTGTACTCGCACTGTGGTGAACAGCAGATTTTCAGAAAATGTCTGTGGTCCCATGCGAAACCTCTTCGATCACACGGTTAGGGGAGGTGCGCCATTTAGCCTCAATTATACCTAGAATGGATTCCGTTCTCTGGCGCGCTTATTCTCCAAATGCCTTGGGAGTCTGTCTCAGCCCGTGAACCCGTAGCGACGTTTGTGTTGACTCAGCTCGTGACCCCTAGCAAGTGCCGCCTCCGGCGTAGCGGCCCCGACTTTCTCTCGCTGATCCGGGTAACCTTCGGCGACGCTACCCCGACTATCTCGCGACGGGGGAGGACGACCGGAGCGGTGGCGGCGATGCGAACGAGCGAGACTGACGCCGAGCTGGTTTCGGCTGCCCAGGGTGGCGACAAGGAGGCCTTCGCCGCCCTCTTCACCCGTCATCGACCGCTGCTGGTTGCCGTCTGCCGTCGGGCGTTGACCGATCCCGTCCTCTCGGACGATGCGGTGCAGGAGGCCGCGAACCGCCGCCGGCTCATGCGCCGCTCGATGCGCTGTAGTCCCATAATCCGCTGCTCGGTTACACGAAGACAGTTCTGTTGTTCTGTGCCTCCAGTATCTCATGGGCAACAACCGCGAATCAGGAACGATCGGGAGACCTGATGCAAGAGCACACGCGATCCGTTCACCGCACCAACCGTCCGTGACCGATCACGCCACGAATCGACGACGCGCCCGCGAGCTGATCGCCAGCGTGCTCGCCGCCGACTGCGCCTGCAACCCACGCGCCCTGCTGGCCGACTGCACGACGATCTCCATCGCCGACAACATGCCCGGCCGTCGCCGTTACCCGTTGCGCGATCCTTCCCTGCTGATCGTGACGACGGGCCGCGGCGTTGCGATCGCCGCCAATGAGGGCCGCCTTGTCTGGCTCCGTGATCGCCTCGCCAACCGTGAGCGCGACGAGATCTTCGCGGCAACCACGATCGTCGAGCTCGCGAAACTGGTGGCGTCGGATAACGAGATCATCATCGGGCCGACCGTCGCCTGCGCCGCCAGCCGCGACACCTTCCGCTCGGCACCAGTTCCGCCGGGTGTCGACGTCGAGATCGTCGAGCGGGATGCGATCCCGGCGTTGTACGCCCATCCCGGCTTCGAGCACGCGCTCGCCTATCGGAGCGACGGTGACCGGAGCGACCAGATCGCCGCCGTCGCCCGCCACGATGGCGAGGTGATTGGAATCGCGGCCTGCAGCGACGACGCCGAGGCGCTTTGGCAGATCGGCGTCGATGTCATCCCCGCCGCCCAAGGCGCGGGAACCGGCCGGGCGCTCGTCAGTTGCCTGACGGCGCGAATCCTGGAGGCGGGCACCGTCCCGTTCTACACCGCCGCCGCGTCCAACATCGCGTCTCGAACGCTGGCGCTCGGGCTTGGCTACTGGCCCGCCTGGACGGCCCTGCGCTCCGCCCCTGGCCCATGAAGTCAGCCTGTCCACGCGTCATTGCCCGGTACCGATCCCTGGTACGCTGTGGTTACGGAAGATCACGGGCGGAAGGCTCGCACCCCCTTGCGGGACACACGCAGCGCCACCCCGCGGGACAATCCGAATGCCAGAGTGAGCAACCGTGAACGGATCCCGACCGATGAACCTGAACGACCTTGCCAGCATACGCGACGCATTCCTGGCTCGCCTGGCGACCATCCTCGCCGCTGATGCGCGCGGGGCTGCCGCATGGCTTGCGGGATCCTTCGGACGGAACGTCGAGGACGGCTGGAGCGATCTCGATCTCCACCTGGCGATCGAGGATGATGCGTTCCCATCGTTCTGGGACGAACGCGATCAGCTCTATCACCGGTTGGGTCGTCCTGTACTCGTGCAGCCCGAGATGCCGTCCAACGCGCAGGCGGGTGGCCGATTCCAGCTCGTCATCTATTCTGGACCGATCGAGACTGACTGGAACATTGGCCCCGTGAGCCAGGCACGCCGTCCGGCCGAAACCCGCCTCCTTCTCGCGCATCGCGATGTACCAATCGATCTCCCATCACCCCTTACCGTCGAGGAGCGTCGTAATCGGGAAAACGATGCCATCATCTTCTTCTGGGCAATGTCGCCCATTGCCGTAAAGTACGCGGGGAGAGGCGAGAGTCGCCGGGCAAGCTCGCAGATCGATCTCCTGACCGGTAGCTTCATGCAGCTTTGGCGATTGGTGATGATGACCGATGGACCCGACCCATTCGCGCCCGAGCAGAATCGCCGCAGCGAAGCCGAGCTGGACGCCATCCTTCCCCAATTGGAAAGGAACATCACCCCATTGCTGGCGTTGGATGTGATCCGTGCCCTGTGCGTGGAGGTCGAGCGGTTGCATCCGGCTCTGGATGCCCTCGGCGTCAACGTTCCAAGGGAGATGGCATCGGAAACGCGGGCGCTGGCAGGCGTCGCTCAGCGTGAACTGATCACGGGCGATCCACCACCCCGGTCCGTCTACCGCTGACGTCACACCTACCCTCATACTATGTGTGTCAAACATGTGACACTCTCCATCGGCTCATCTCACTGTCCCGAAATGGACGTAGAATGGCCGTTCGGGATGCCCGGCCAGGTAGGCACGCCGGGCGTCCAACGCGCATCGCCAACCACCAGGCATCGAATCGAAAGGACGAACGACACCATGAGCATTCCGCAATCGGACGGCCCATTTTTCCGGCTCCACGAGGCTCTGAAAAGCGGCACGATCAGCCGGCGGCAGTTCATGGAGCGCGCCACCGCGCTCGGGATGGGCGCCGGCGTCGCGATGTACACCCTCAACGCGACCCGGGTCGCCGGGCAGGAGGCCACACCCTCGGCCCTCGGCGCCGCCGCCGCCGCCGACCGCCCCTCCGCCGGAACCGACGGCCAGACGCGTGGCTCCGGCGGCGAGCTCCGGATCATCCAGTGGCAGGCGCCGAGCGGGCTCAACGCGCAGACCGCGACCGGCGACAAGGACGGCCTCGGCGCGAGTCTCGTCTCCGAGGCGCTGATGCTGCGCCTGCCCGACAGCCGCCTGATCCCAAACCTGATCACGGAGGTTCCGACGGTCGAGAACGGCCTGCTCGCCGGGGATTTCACCAGCGTCACCTACAACCTGCTCGATGGCGTGCTCTGGAGCGACGGCCAGCCGTTCACCGCCAACGATGTGGTGTTTACCTGGAACTGGATCATGGACGACGCCAACGGCGCCGTGTTTCAGGAGACCTACGGCCAAATCGCGACCATGGAGGCGGTCGACGACCTGACCGTGCGGGTTACCTACGATCAGCCGAACCCGACCTGGAGCGACACCCAGACCGGATCCGGTGGGTCGGTCGTGCTGCCGGAGCACATCCTGAAGGATGGCGGCCAGGCGGCGGCCGACGCCTTCAAGTCGAACCCGATCGGGACCGGCCCCTACAAGGTCGAGTCGTTCAGCGTCAACGACCAGGTCACCTACATCGTCAATGAGAACTACCGCGAGCCCAACAAGCCGTTCTTCGAGCGCGTCATCATCAAGGGCGGAGGCGACGCCGCCTCGGCCGCCCGCGCCGTGGTCCAGACGGGCGAGTACGACTACGCCTGGAACCTCGCGATCGAGCCGGAGATCGCCAGGAGCTTCGAGAGCGAGGGCAGCCCGGGCGTGCTTTTGGTCGCGCCGGGGCTGAGCATCGAGCGGATCAACATCAACTTCTCCGACCCGCGAGCGGAGGTCACGACCGAGGTATCCTCGGCGACGCCGGAAGCCGAACCGACGCAGGTCACCCAGCGCTCGGAGATGAACACCCCCCATCCGCTTTTCTCCGACATTGCCGTCCGCCAGGCGATGACGCTGGCGATCGACCGTGAGCAGATCGCCAACGCGTTCTTCTTCGGAACCGATGTCGAGCCGCCGGTCGTCAACATCCTCTCCGGGATCGCGAGCATGGAGTCGCCGAACACGCAGGTCGTGCGCGATCTCGACGCCGCCCGTGCGATCCTTGACGAGGCCGGCTGGATGCTCGATGGCGATGTCCGCAAGAAGGATGGCCTCGAGCTGAGCATCGAGTATTACACGACGGTCAGCCCACTCCGCCAGAAGATTCAGGCGGTCGTGAAGCGGGATCTCGAGGAGATCGGGTTCAAGGTCGAGCTCACCTCAGCCCCAAGCGAGGTCTTTTTCGACAACGCCACGGGCAACGAGCAGAACAATACCCACTTCTACCAGGATCTGAACATGTTCACCTCGGGCGTTGGGGCGCCGCCGCCGGTGTCGTACATGATCCGCTGGTACGCCGGGCCGGACGGCCGGAACATCGCCCAGGCCCAGAACAAGTGGGCGGGCCGCAACTTCCAGCGCTACCGGAATCCGGAGTTCGACGCCGTCTACGAGGCGTCACGGACAGAGAGCGATCCGGAGGCGCAGGCGAACCTGTTCATCCAGATGAACGACATCCTGTACAACGACGCCGCCGTGATGCCGCTGGTGCGAGGTGGCGACAAGATCGGCCACGAGCGCACACTCAACGCCGGGAACATCGCGCCGGGGCCGTACGAGTTCGACTACTGGAACATCGCCAACTGGAACCGCGTCAGCTAGGCTCGAAATTTGGCCATGCCAGCCAGGCGCGCGAGAAGTCGTGCGCGAATTCGGTACCGTCAGGACGTTTTTGGCTTCGATGTTGTCGTATCGTCGGGGCCACGGAGTCGCCGCGCGAGGGCTTCGGCGACTCCCTGCTGCAGGTCGGACGAGATGTGGGCGGAGCGATCGAGCGCGGTCGTGATCGAGGCGTGGCCCATCCGCACGTCGACCAGAAAGGCCCGGTTAACTGTCACGCCTGGCGGCGGCGATGCCGAGGAGAGACGCTGACGACGCTGAAGCAGGAGTCAATCCTGTTTCTCTGGCATTGGAAACAGGCCATGCGACGCCAGCAGTACCGTCAGGCGCCAGCGAGACCTGCACCCAAACCCGTCGCGCCTGACGCCGATACCTTCGAGCCGTGCCCGTTCTGCGGCGGTGACGGCGCGATCCCGGTCTGGGACGTGCTGGCCGAATGCGCGGTCTGCCGGGGGACAGGGCAACGCCTTACCTAGAGTGGGTTGGCTTACTCCAGCGACTCCAGTTCGCGAAGCTTTCTCCGCCGTGCCCGGCGTGTACAGAAACGTGATGCGGACTCAACCTACCTCCGTGATTCCAATGACGTGGCGTCACCAGGTCTGCCGGCCGTGCGATCATTGGCTCCACGTCGAGGACAACATCCGGGCGATCGGGCTGACGGTCGCGGCGGCGTTCACAGGATTTGCCGCCTTGCCGACTGGATCTGGCGATACCGCGACCTGCCACGAGGTGCTGGAGGTATCGCAGGGCGCGCCGCCACACGACATCGACGCCGCCTACCGTCGGCTGGTCCGCCAGCATCACCCCGACGCCGGCGGCAGCTCCGAACAGTTTCTGCAAGTCAAGGCGGTGTACGAGACGCCGATCCGTTACGCACGGTGAACACCATAGTCGCATGGTAGAACGGCCTAGTATGTACCCGTGAGGGAAGCTAGCCATCTCGCGTGCCGTCGTTCGGCCTGGGCCCCCTACAATGTTATGATTATAAGGAGCTTGCTCCAGGGAGAGAATTTGCTCGTTCATCGCTACCCCGCATTCGATCCAGTGAATGACGAAGGTATAACCGATTTGGTATACTCGGGGTATTGTGGATGTCGCGAGCACGTGTAGAATCGAGCCAGGTTCCTGCCAGCCCGAACGGGCGCTATGGAATCGTCCGTACGGTCGCGTTCAATGATGCACTTGAAGCGTTGGGCACGACCGATCGAGAGCGCGTTGCCGCCAAGCTGGGAGAGTTTGAGAAGGACTGGGCTCATCGTTCTTTTGAGGACCTACGGCAACAATGGAACCTCAAGCCTCCCAAAGTGGAAAAGTCCTGCAAACCCAATGACCTGCTGCAGTTCCGACCGACCAATGACACTCGAGCATGGATGGCTCCTGCCCCCGGCAATGGGCCGAGCTGCATGCTTCTGCTTTACGTCATACGGAAAAAATCCAAGGCTGAGGAGAACAGGATTATAAAGTCGCTTTGCAAACAGCTCAGTCAACGGAGAGGATAACGTGGACGACTACGGAAGGAATCTGCCGGTCGACTCCGATGACTTCGATCTAGATCTTGAAGTAGACGGCACCATTGCTGATCTCGCATCGGAGTACGCGTCCCGCCCCGACACCAGTGCCGAGTACCTAAAGGCGCGTTGGATTGCTCAGACCATTGCAATGCTCCGAAACTACCGAATACATGCGGGTTTATCGCAAAAGGACATTGCGGAAGCACTAGACACCAAACAGCCGGCCATAGCGCGGCTGGAGCGGGGCGAGGATATCACACTCGGACGAATATGGGGCTACTTGTCTGCGCTTGGGAAGGCCCCGCTGCAGCTTCACGCAGTGGACTTTGATCACTTACGAAACTTTGTTGTCCAGTTTCCGGACCGACCCACAACACTGAGTTCAGTGTTAGTTCACGCCACAATCTCGCGAACTTTGCGAGATAATAACCAAGCTTCGCCTGATCAGCCGGTTGGATTCGTATCCGGCGTCGGGTCAAACGCTTTGGCTAGCTCAATGGCCCCAGGGGTTCCTAGCTGGTTAGAATTTAGAAACAGAAACTCCGCGGTGATTGAACCATCCAAGACGGCGCCAATTGCGGACCGACGAACGCTGAACGCGCCCAATGCTCATGGCCTAACGGGCAGACAGACGCTAGAGGCTGGATCCTCAAATGCGGCGTCAACGTTGACCAAAACAGATCTGGTGGCATAACGATGCACGAGCTCAAGACGATTCTTAGTACGCGTCGAGCGTACCAGTTTGCTCAGGACGACATTCGACTCACAACTCTAAGCATTCGCGGGGTGATCGACGCTATCAAGACAGGTTTTAACTTCGAGGTCGCGGAAATTGGTACGCCCACCACTTCGTTTGGCCCAGCGGCGCTGACGAACCCTCCGGGGCTAGCGTTTGGCCTAGGGCTGATACCGTTTCCAGAGGAAGGGTCAGTCGTCCGGTCAATGTCGATCGAAGCACGTCGGATTGTTTTCGATGTTGTAGCACCAACTACAGTAATTCCTGACTCGCTTGACCGTCTGCGTCAAATAGTCAACGTGTTCCATACGGCCGAAAAGGTCGAGCTTATTGGTGAGCCGGTATCATTTCGAGACTACAGTGAATTGGTAATCCAATCCGACTCAATCTTTGATGCTGTTCTTAAATCGGAGGCGCTCGCCACCGTTCTCAATGCTCTGGCCTCTCTAGAAGAAAAAATGGCGCTCGTCCCTGCGGTTAGGTTTCAGACACAGGCTCCAAACATGGAGTTCCCTGGCACTTCAGAAATCGATGCCGACTGGATGCGATTGGAGGTCCGGGCTGGAACGTCACCGTCTCAGCACTTAATTTTCAGCGGCGCCCCGTTGTCAACTGACGACCATCTCGCTCTCTTAGCGCGATTGGCGGGAAGTGGCTGATTGATTCGTTGTCTTCCCCCTCTTGCGCTTCAGCGCAGGGTCGGCAGTTGTCTCCTACACGACTTGATTCCGGATCTGCCCTAGTGATCTGTCAGGGCTGATCTGCCATGCACGGTCGAGCGGGCCGCACCTCCCGTCGTACGGGCGGACTCCATGTCCGCCCCAAACGGTGCCGCCAAGGCCGGCGGTTGACGCGTGACAGACCACTAGACCATCGCTCCTTGCTTGCGCGGCTTCCAGCGACGTACGTGGCCAGCCCGGTTCGCGGGCAATGACGTGCACCGGCTCGCCAGCGCGCTCGACCGAAACCGCATCCTCGTCAGCGGTCCAGCAGTTCCTGTGCTGCACTGCGGTCTTACGGCTTGCCGCTTGGTGCTCGGCCTCGTGGTCATGGGCGCGGTCGAGAACGACGTTGCGCCTCGGCTGGCATCCGCTTGCAGCGGCAGCGCGGGGGTCGAGCCCGCAGGACCGGCGACGATGGAACCAACGAGATTGACGTCGATGAACTGATCGCTCACGCCCCGGCGCGCATCGAGCGCGTCATTGGGACGCAAGGGCGTTGACCTTTTGCACATGTCGAGAGGCGGCGGTCTCGTGTGCCATGAGGCATGGGTCGTTCGGAGCACGTATCCCTGGACTTGTGTCGCGACGTTCATCCGGGGCGGTTGACCTTTGGCCATGCCAGGCGCACTATAGGGCGGGATTACAAACATAATGGCACGCTAACCGCCAGGAGCGGGCCCATGCCGAACATGCCGCATTCCCCATCACTGCGGGACCCGGTGTCGCTTCGATCGGTTGAGCCGGTCGGGCTGGCGATCAGTATGCCCATTCCCCGAACCTCGCTGATCGGCCGGGAGCAGGATGCGGCGACGGTGCGCGCGCTCCTGTGGCGTGATGATGTGCGCCTGGTGACGCTGGCTGGTCCGGGTGGCGTCGGCAAGACGCGGCTCGCCCTCCACGCCGCCACCGACCTCGTCTCGAGTTTCCCCAATGGTGTCGCCTTTGTCTCCCTCGCGTCCGTTCGCGATCCCGATCTCGTGCTCGCGACCGTCGCTCATGCCCTGAGCGTTCCCTCTGCACCGGGACAGTCCCTGCTCTCCCGATTGCAGGCGTTCCTCCACGATCGACAGCTCCTGCTCGTGCTCGACAACTTCGAGCATCTGCTCGACGAGACCCCGTTGATTGGGAATCTTCTAGACCACGCGCCTCAACTGAAGGTTCTGGCGACGAGCCGGACGCGACTTGCGATCTCGGGAGAACACACCTTCCCGGTTCCGTCGCTGCCGATCGAGGCGGCTCGCCGGCTCTTCGCCGATCGGGCGCGAGCGCAGGTTCCGACGTTTGCGCTGACGACCGAGCTGACTCCCATTGTCGATGCGATCTGCACCCGGCTGGACCGGTTGCCGCTGGCGATCGAGCTGGCGGCGTCCCGGGTCCCGGTGCTGTCACCTCATGCCTTGCTGGCGCGGCTCGACGACTATCGCCTGAAGCTGCTTACGGGCGGCCCGCGCGATGCTCCCCCGCGCCTCCGCGACATGCGGAGCGCAGTCGCCTGGAGCCATGACTTGTTGAACGACGGGGAGCAGACCCTCTTTCGCCAGCTCGGCGTCTTCGTCGGTGGCTTCACGCTGGCGGCGGCCCAGGCGGTTGCCGGTGAGGGCCAGGATGTGCTGGCGGGTGTCAGTGCCCTGATTGACGCCAGCCTGGTCAACACGGTGGATGGGGTCGGAGACGAGCCCCGCTTCACGATGCTGGAGACAATCCGCGAGTACGCGCTGGAACAACTCACCGCCAGCGGTGAGGAACCGGAGATCCGCCGTGCCCATGCCCATTTCTGCGTGACACTCGCCGAGAACCTCTGGGACGGTCCGGAGTGGCCCGGAATCGAGAGTTGGATGCGGCGGCTGCGCCCGGAAATCGACAATTTCCGGAAGGCCCTTGGCTGGACGATTGTTCGCGAACCCATTGAAGCGGTGCGGCTGGCTGGCGCTCTTATGGAGTATTGGATTCTCTATGGGTACTTCACTGAAGGCCGCGACTGGATAACACGTGCCTTGGCAGTGGGCGCTGAGGCACCGGCCCATTATCATGCGCGCGCCCGGCTGGGAGCGGGATGGCTGGCAATGGACCAGGCCGACCTGTTGCAGGCGGAAACGCATCTGACGGAGGCGGTTGCCCGCTTCCGCGACCTGGCCGAAGAGCGATTGTTGACGTCAAGCCTGGGAATTCTCGGCAATGTCGCGTTGCTGCGCGGTGATTTTGAGCGCGCACGACAGCTTCATGGTGAGGAGCGCACGCATGCGGAACTGACCGGCAAGCCAACGCTCGTTGCCATCGCGACGATGAATCTGGGGCAGGTCGCCATGGCCGCGGGAGACCTGCCCAAGGCCCGGGAACTCCTTGCGGAGGCGCTCGCCATCCATCAGTCGTCGTCCGGGCCAATTGGCGTGGCTTTTGGTCAGCTGTACCTCGGTCAGGCGCTCCTGGCGCAACGGGAGTCCGCTCCTGCCACGGCATGCTTTCGGGCATCCTTCACGGTCTTTGCGGAAGCCGGAACTCCGGCCACCGCGGCACGCGCGATCGAAGGGCTGGCTGGTGCGATGGTGGCGAGCCAGCCAGTTCATGCCGCCCGCTTGCTTGGGGCAGCCGCGGCGATCCGGGAGCAAATCGGTCGTCCTCGTGAACGGACAGACGCTTCCGCCTGCGAGCGAACATTGGCATCGGCCCGGACGGAGCTTGGCGAGACGGCATTCGATGCGGCGTGGGAGGCCGGGAAGCACCTGACATTGGAGCAGGTGATCACTGAGGTCGATGCCATGGCGCTCGTCGCCCCCGCGATGATCTCCCCTGAGGCCGCGCGGCACGGGCTCACACCGCGCGAGTTCGAGGTCTTGCGGTTGCTCGTGGAGGGTCGCTCCAACCGGGCAGTGGCTGATCTCCTCTCGCTGAGCGAGCGCACGGTCGAGAACCACGTTCTTCACATCCTGACCAAGCTGGGGCTCGAGTCCCGCACCGCCGCCGCGACCTGGGCTGTTCGGCAGGGGCTGGCCTGACCGCCCCAGTGTTGCCTGAGTAGAAGTACTCATCCTCCCGCTGATCCGCCAGAAAAATGAGTGATTCCCCGGATGCGGCTTGATGATCGCTCCACCATCGTGGTGGGGGGATGCCGCCACCACGCAGGTGCCGTCCGGAGGGGCGCCCCTCACATGACCACGGCGGCCCGTGACGCGCAAGGAGACAGATCATGACACCATCGGACATGACCCGGAGACGATTGCTGCAGGGCGGATCGGCGATCGCCGGTCTCAGCGTGCTGCGCCTGGCGGGACCGACCCACGCCTTCCAGACCCGAGCCGGGGCGGAGGTCATTCCCTGGCTGGACCAGCTCGCGCCAAATCCCGTGCCGGAGGTGATCGTCCGCCAGCTCGAGTGGGAGCGGCTGGACTCCTGGCTGACGCCACCGGACCAGTTCTTCGTGATCAAGCACTACAACGAGCCCACGCTGAACGCAAACGACTACCGTCTGGAGATCAGCGGCCTGGTCCAGCAGCCGATGACGCTGACCCTGGCCGAGCTCACGGCCCGTCCGCGCCAGGACGTGACGTTCACGATGGAGTGCTCTGGCAACACCGGGCTGCCCTTCTTCACCGGCGGCGTCGGCAACGCGACGTGGGCGGGAACGCCGCTCGCGCCCCTGCTGGACGAGGCGGGCGTGCGGGAGGAGGGGATCGAGGTCGTCTTCTGGGGAGCGGACGCGGGCGAGCAGACCTGGCGTGACGAGATCACGGTGACCGAGCAGTTCGCCCGCAGCATGTCGCTGGCGGACGCGATGGCGGCGGACAACCTGCTCGCCTACGAGATGAACGGCAAGGACTTGCCGTCCCCGCACGGCTATCCGCTCCGGCTGATCGCCCCGGGCTGGTACGGCGTGGCGAACGTGAAGTGGCTGACCCGCATCGAGGTGATCGATCGACGCTATCAGGGCCACTTCATGGCGCGTGACTACGTCACCATTCGCGAGGAGGAGCGCGGCGACGAGACGGTCTGGACCTTCTCGTCGGTCACGCGTGACCGGATCAAGTCCGTTCCCGCCAAGGTGACGAGGCAAGACGACCGCTACCGCATCATGGGCGCCGCCTGGGGAGCGCCGATCGCCGGGGTGGAGGTGCGGATCGACGATGGCCCCTGGCGTCCGGCGACCCTCACCGAGGGCGAGGGCGACACGTACGCCTGGGTCTTCTGGACGATCGACTGGGAGACGCCCACCGCGGGCGAGCACACGGTCACGTCACGCGCGACCGACGTGGACGGCGCCGTCCAGCCGGCGCCCGACGACCCGCTGCTGGCCGGCAAGGCGACGTTCTGGGAGAGCAACGGCCATGTCACCCGGCGTGTCCGCATCGGATGAATCACAGGGCCGGGGTGGGCGTGCCATCCCGGCCCTTCGCTCCCTCGCATCCCACTCGCGGCGTGAGCGCACCGTCGAGCATCACGTCCGCCACATCCCGACCAGGTTGGGTCTCGACGCCGCCCACCGCTGCCGCCACAGTGTGATGCCTTTCTCCGGGCTCATCACCTTGCCGCAACATTCACTGATAGTCTCATTTCGGAGGCCCTGTTTCGTGGTCGTCTTCAGGACATGTGGTCAACCACCATCGTTCCGCTCGCGCCCGGTAGCAGCCTCACACGCTACTCATTTGGAGCGGCGAACCTGATATCGATGGGCGTGGTCAGCGATGGGCCGCACCTTCGATCGCTTTGCGATTGAAGGTGCGGCTGCGGTCCATCGTGTTCGCTCAAGGCAGTCACTCTCCGGGGTGACGCTCCCGAGCCCAATTCACGACCCCTCACTCACCTCGCGGTCGACCGTGACGTCGAGGCCGCCGAAGAGCTCGGTCTGCCCGGCTGGCATCCACAGCGGGAGGGCGGATGCCGACAGCGGGGAGAGGCTGGTGTTGAGCACCACGACTTCCCCGGCCTTGGCCGAGTCGAGCCCGCTCAGGACCAGCTCCATGTTCCGGAAGCTCTGCGTCACCGTCCCGACGATCGGCTCGTTCAGCGTCACCGCCTCGTGGAAATTGAGGAACTCGTTGTAATAGCCGCCGTCCTTCTGCTGGACCTTGAACGTCTCGACCGTGCCGTCCGGCCGGTGGATTTTCGTGCCCCCACGGGCAATCGACATCACCGCCTCGGTGCCGTAGATGCGCATCTCGTTGGGCTCCGACGGCATCTCGATCTCCGGGTACGAGGCGGTGTAGCTACCGATCGCGCCGCTCACGAAGCGAAGATTCAGCGTCAGGTCGGACGGGCCACCATGGGTGTCGTTGGCGTCCTGGATCTCTCCGGAAAGCCGCTCGACGTCGCCGCAGAGAAACCGCAGCTGGGCCGTGTGGTGGACGCCACCGTCGAGGTGGGCGCCCCCCTCGTAACCTGGATCGTGCCGCCACGGCGTGCTGGAGAACTCGCCCTCGCGGGGGATGAGCTGGGAGACCATGCGCCAGGAGACGAGATGCACCCGGCCCAGCACCCCGTCGTCGAGAAGTGACCGCGCGTGGCGCAGATCGTCCCGGTAGAACATGTTTTCGGCGATCAACACATTGAGGCCGGGATGCTTGGCGGCCAGCTCGATGAACTTCCGGCCCTCGTCGGCATCGACCCCGGGCGGCTTCTCGCAGATCACATGCTTGCCGGCCGTGAGCGCTTCCGCCGTCACCGGGTAGTTGAGCGGGATCGGCAGCGAGATCAGGACGGCGTCGACATCGTCCCGCGCCAGCAGATCGTGGTAGTCGGGGACGAACCGGTCCATCGGCGTCCCGCTGTAGTTGGCGAAGTGCTCCGCCTTGTCGCGGCTCCGGTTGGAGAAGGCCGTGATCTCGAAGCGTTCGGTCATCCGCTTCAGCGCGGGCCAGTGGAGCTTCTCGACGGCGAGCCCGGTGCCGATGATGCCCAGCCGCACAGTCTGGGACGATGTCTGTCGCTCAGTCATGCTGTTGGTCCCGATCCTTTCATGGGGTGGTTAGAAGACGGTTGACGCGGGGCGGGCAGGCCCCAGACGATCTCGTTCGTTCGCCGTCGCGTGATGATGCCATCCGGCGCGAACGGTGTCACCAGCGATCGGAGCCGGCGGTCAAACGCGGCGGCGCGCTCGGGACGCATCCGGTCCCGCGAGCAGCCGTTGCGGGCATGGAACGATTCCACATAATCGTCAACCGACTGGCGGAAGGAAGCCACCGGTGTCTCGTGGCGCCCGAGCCGGCGGAAGAGACCACGCGTTTCGAGCTCGACGATGACGTTATACGGGCGATACGCACGGTTCGTCGAGAACGCGGCGATGAGCTGACCGAGCGGTGCCACCCAGGGTGGCGCGTGCTCGCGATCCTCAATGACCGCGAACACGCCGCGTGGGGTGAGCAGATCGCGAAAGCGGGGGAGCGCAATCTCCCAATCCATCCAGTGCAGGCTCGCCGCCGCGGTAATGAGCGCATACGGCGGGGGCAGGATGGCGGCCTCAGCGGTTTCGTTTATCCAGCGCAGACTCGGGCCGTCACCACCTGGCAGGCGACGTCCCTTCGCGATCATCCCGCGCGACGGGTCGACGGCATCGACTCGATCGACGCGGGCGGCCAATGGACGGGCAATCTCGCCGGTCCCGGCGCCGGCGTCGAGCACGATCCGTGGGCGGTCGGCGATCAGGCCGGTCAGCACATCGAAGATCCCGTCCTGGTACGGCGGGCGGAGATGATACGCCGCGACGACGGACGCATCTTCGAACTGCGCCGCGAACTCCGGTCCAAGATGATCCGGCTTGGACATCATGGCTGGTCTCCATTCTCCGTATTCCAGCGGCAAGCACATGTCCGGTGGAAACTGTTCGCCAAACGCATCGCTGAATTGGCGGCCCACCGATTGCACTATGGGGATTCAGGCAGACGCCCCGTCCGGGATCGCGACCGGGGACACTGATCCGGCTACGACAAGGCACCCGTTCCACCGTACAGGATGTGAATCGCGACACCGCATGCCGTGGGGGCTGAAGACCGTGTCACCAACATCGTTACCCGGATTGGACAGGCGGCTGCGCACACGGTCGAGGCGATCGGGGCTGATGATCGGCGTTTCCATATCGTTCGCCATCGCCCTGATGGTTGGCGCCTTCAGCGTCATCTTCGCCCTGCTCGAGCCGCTTGTCGGCGATTTCGTCCAGAATGGCTCCGAAAACAGCGTACCGCCGGCCCAGGCAGTGGCCCAGCTTACGGGCACTCCGCCCGCCGCCGCTGACGCCCCGGAGGCGACCGTGCCCCCCGCCGTCGAGCCGACCGCGACCGTAGCCGCAGAGGTCGAGCCAACAGCAACCGTTCCGCCGACGGTGGCGGCGACACCTCCGCCTGCAGACGCCTTCACTCCGGATTATCAGGTCACGAGCTCGACCAGGATCAACTTCCGGCAGGGGCCAGGGGTCGAAAACGCCGTGGTGACGACCCTCGCGCCGGGAACCCAGGTGCAATCGCTGAACCAATCCGAGCTGACCCAGAACCCGTCTGCCGATCGCCTCGCCGCAACTGGCCGATGGCTCAGGTTCAGGCTGGAGGACGGACAGGAAGGCTGGATCCGGGATGTCGATGTCGCCCCGCTGGCCCGTTAGAGCGTGTTGCAGCCGGTCGTGGAATCGGCGCGAGGCGCCCTCCGCATCCGCATCCTGACGGCCAATCTCCCCGCAAGCCGCTGTAGGGTCTGACTCCGGGATGTGTTGTTATCGCCGGCTCCTGGGACGGTTTGGGCCGCATTGTGTACGACCTGGACATCGTGCGGTGAGAAGCATTGCGGGGTCCGACCGTGTAAGCGGCACCGGTAAGCGGCACCGGTAAGCGGCACCGGTAAGCGGCATCGGTAAGCGGCATCCTTCCGCCGCATGATCTTACCCCGCAAGGGACGATACCGCGCATCGTGGGCGAGGATGCCAGCGGGCCGAGCGTCATCCCGGCGCCTGAATGAACGGCAAAGACCGAGCCCGGATCATCTCGCGATGGTCCGGGCTCGGTCGCCGATGCTCAGCGGTGGAGTGCCTGAAGATTAGCTCCGGGCGATGTCGCGGTTGATCCTCACCCTCCGGATCTGCCCCACCGGCTGGGACATGACCGGCCGGCGCGTCTCTCGCGTTGCCACCGTCCGGCGTGCACCACCGAGTGACTGGCGGCGAGCATTCAGTGTGGTCAGGAGCTGACCACCCGCCTTGGGCCGAACCAGGAACCCAAGCAGCGGAGCCCCGAGCAGGACCAGCGCGGCCAACGGCCACAACCGCGTCACGCTCTCACGGCCGCCCTCGGTCACGGTTCCAGCTGGAGCGGACGGCGTGTCGTCACTGATGGCTGGCGGTGTAGCGGCGGGCAGGACGAGCGTGGAGCGCGGCGTCACGGTTGCGGTCGGAACGACTGTTGGTGACGCGTCCGCGGTCGGCGACGGCGTCTCCATCGCCGGTGCCGCCGGGATTGATCCGGCCGCGCCTCCCGCACCGGCCGGGGCGGCAATCGCCGCGAGCACGACGCCAGAACCATCGTCCGCGAACTGCGTCGACCAGCCGCTGGTGAAGCGGCCCCAATCGACCGGCGTGCCCGCGAGGCGGCCCAGAAACTCGGTGATCGCCGCGCGGTCCGAGACGCCAAGGGACAGGTTGCTCTCGGCGGCTTCGGCGGCCACGATCGCATCGATCTCTTCGATCGAAAGCTGTTCGCCAACCACCTGCTGCTGCGCGTCGAGGACGACGAGCGTGGTCTCGCGGATGGCCTCGCGGTTTTCTCCGATCTCCGCGATCAGGGCCAGTTGCTCGACGGCGAACTCCCGGCGGGCCGGATCAGCCCCCGTGGCGGAGCATGCCGCCAAGTCCCATGCCTTGAAAACGCCGGTCATCGCCGTCATTCCCAGTGCCGGGGCATCGGTCGGCGCCGCGACGGAGAGCTGAACATCGCTCATGCCGGCCGTCAGCAGGGTGAGGGCATACAGCTCGGGCGGGATGACCTCGATATTCCGCGTCAACACGTCGATCCCGGAGCCCTCGGCGGTACACGTCATGGCGGTCGAGGAATAGGCACTGTCGACCCCGGAGAGATCGAAGACGCCGTCCATCGTCTCGAACGTTTCGGCGACACTGACGGTAATCACCTGATCGGCCGTGCTGGCGTTCAGGAGTCCCAGGATCTCCTGTTGTTGCGTCTCGCTATTGCTTTCTCCAAAGGTGACGGTGCGCACGCCCTCGGCGGCGAGCACGCGACCCGGAACGGCGCAGAGGATGAAAGCGACCAGCACGAGGATCGCGGTCATCGGACCATGCCTTGCCCTGTGTCGCCGTGATCGAAGTCGCATGCTGTTCATCGTGACCCTCCAGGTAGAACTCGAGCGATAGCTGAACGTACGGTCGGTTCTCGACCCCGACGTAGTGTACGTACAGTACAGCCAGGTTGCCTGAAAGTCAACGTCGCCGTTCGGGCTGGCGTTCGGCGTGGCAGGCGAATCAGGATCCATAGTTAGCGTCGGGGATGATATTGTCGTGCTCGACAACGTTCGCACGGTATACCTGGTGGGGCTACTGACTGCGCTGGTGCTCGATCAGCCTGGCCCAGACGTGGCGACGATGGACCAGTGGATGCGTTCCGGAGGAATCGTTCCCGAGACCGGGTTGCCAGCCACGTCAACGAGCGACAGCGTCCCGCGGAGGGTGGAATCTGACTTCAAGGCACGCGTGATCAGATCTGGCGGAATGCTTTGGAGCTTGATCTTGGTCCGCATCGCCATTCCAATCCTGCCATCGCGATCGACCTCGCCCCAGCTCAGATAGAGGAACCGGTCGCCGCGCTTGCCATGCACGTATGGCCCACGCACATCGACCGTCTCGCCATCGCCAATCGTGGTCACCTCGACGGTGAGCGCGAAGGAGACCGGGCCAGCCGTTGCGAGGACCGGATCGATGACGTCCGACCCGTGCTGCATCCCAAGATGGAGACCGCTCTGCCGATCGCTCATCCCTTGACCGATCAGATGGATGTTCAACGTCGTCACCGCTCACCCCCTCATCCACATTCATTCCAGCAAGCGGCATTGGCGACTCCACTGGAAGCCGCTCAGGATGCTCCCGGCCCGGTGCAACCGGCGCCGATTTCCACCGGATGCCGGCATCGATCCCGCGATGGCTTGCCCGGTCTGCCGCACTCTCGGCATCCCTCCTGGAAGTTGCCTACAGCACACCTCTATCCAGGCTTCGGGAGACCACGCAAGCCCACCTAACCGTTCTCAGGACGAGACTGAGTCGACCAGACCTTGCTGTCGTCTATCCTGCTGGCTCCCGCAAACATCGGTGACATCGACGAATGCAGCGTGTCACCTTGCTTCGGTCAGCGCGGCGGCGATCAGGGTGTCGCGCTCGTGGCGCAGCGTGTCGAGCAGGGCGGGGGTGACCCAGCTTCCGGGTTTCCCCAAGTGCCCGGCCAGGTCATTGACCGTCATCGCCATCCCCCAGGCCGCCGAGAGCGCCGGATGTGGATCCGGCCCGGCCACCCGCGCGTGCCCCTCGGCCACCCCGTCGCCGAACCGGCGCATCAGGTCGAGCCGCTCCTTGGGCATCTCCATCCCCGCGATCGCGGACCGGAGGACCGCGGCGGAGCGCGCCAGGTCCATGTGCGGCGGGCCGGGCAGCGTGTTCGCCCAGTCGATCACGCCTTCCACCTTGTCTGCCGTTATCAGCACGTTATGCGGATGAAAGTCGAGGTGCAGCAGCCGGCCGGCGTTGGGCACGGATTCCAGCCTCGCCCGTAGCGGAGCAAGCGCCAACCCGCCCCGCGCGATCCAGGCATCGGCGGGGGCCAGCCCATCGGGCGCCGCCACGAGATGGATCCGGCCGAGCGCCTCTCCCAGCAGCGTCCCGATCCGGTATGCATCGCCGGGCGAGGATTCGAGCGCCTCGATCGCCGGCACCCCATCGCACCAGGCGGTGACCAGCACCGGCCGCTCGTCGAGCACGTCGAACGCCAGCACCTCGGGTACCGGGACGCCACCTGTCCGGGCGGCCCGCATCGCCAGCAGCTCGCGCCGGGCCATGGCGTCGGCCCCGGCGGCGAAGCGCCGGACCAGCAGGTCGCCCGCTCCGCCAGCACGGCGGACGCGCCACAGGTCCGTGTCACCCAGCCCGGCGGCGACCGGAACGATCTCATCGCTCCCGGCGCCAAGGTACTGATCCGCCCAGGCGGCGATCCGCTGTTCCATCTCCCCCAACCCTTCCCGAAGGTTCAACGCGACCGCGACACGATGCGTACGACACCAAGCCCGAGGCAGGCGCCGATAGCATCGATCGCGAGGTCGAACACCGACGCATCGCGCCCGGGCACGACCCGGGGTCGACCCCGGGTCGAACGATTGATGCCACTCATCGCTCAGACCGTAGATCACCGCTCCCGACAGCGCCAGCGCGACCCGGCGGGAGGCGGAGAACTCCAGTGGCGCGATCGCCCACCAGAGCAGGATAGCGAGAACGGCGTACGCGGTGAGGTGACCGCCGATCGCGACCAGCTCCGCTCCCAGCCCGAAAGGTTCCGGGATCGTGCCGCGGCTCGACAACGCGAAGATCAGCCCCATCCAGGCAACGGCCGCAAGGGCTGCCAGGGTCGCCATGCCCCTCCTCATTGATCGGTCTCGTCGCCGCTGACCGCGACCAACTCGCTGCATCCCGGACATCATCCCCCCGGCCACCGTCGAATCGTGCCATCCCCTCATCTCGACGGCTCATCGGTACCACAGAACTCCCACCTGGGCGCTTGAACCCACCTGAATTGGCAGGTCTTCGATACTTACTATTTGTAAGCGATCTGCTAGACTTTGCATTCAGGGAGCCAATGGGTTCCACATTGCCAGACTATCAGGAAAGGATGACATTCATGGATACCGCACGCGAGGCCGACCCAACGGAAATGACGCCTGACAACATGGAAGATTTCAACGCGAAGGTGATCGCCGAGTTCCGCGAGAATGGCGGCAAGGTCGGGGGCATGTTCGAGGGCGCTTCCATGGTCATCCTCCACACGACGGGCGCCAAGAGCGGCAAGCCGCACGTCAGCCCGCTCGTTTACTTCCCGTTCGAGGGGAACCGCTACATTATGGCCTCGAAGGGTGGAGCCCCAACGCACCCCGCCTGGTACCACAACCTCGTCGCCAACCCCGAGGTCACGATCGAGCTCGGCGACGGGACAGAGACGGCGACGGCCAGGGTGCTCGGCCCTGATGAGCGTGCTCCGGTCTGGAGCGCGGTGGTCGCGGCGATGCCGAACTTCGGCGAGTACGAGCGGGCGACGACGCGGACGATTCCGGTCGTCGCGCTCGATCCACCGAAGGGGTAGAATCGCTCTCGCCGAGCAGCGTCGGCGCCGATCCGCGATGGAGACCGCCCGTCCATGTCGAAATGGGATGAGACCAACGCGAAGGTGATCGCCGAGTTCCGCGCCAACCATGGCCGGGTCGGCGGCCACTACGACGGCTGGCCGATGCTGATTCTGCACACCACGGGGGCGAAGAGCGGGCGGGCGCACATCAGCCCGCTCGTCTACCTGCCCGCCGGCGAACGGGCCCGCGGGGGCATGGTCATCATCGCCTCGGCCGGCGCTCAGCCGATGCACCCCGCCTGGTATCACAACCTCGTCGCCAACCCCGAGGTCACCGTCGAAGTCGGCGACGAGACGGTCGCCGCCACTGCCCGCGTTGCGACCGGCCCGGAGCGGGACGCGCTCTACGCCCGCCAGGCGGAGCGCTTTCCCTTCTTCGCCGGGTACGAGAAGAAGGCGGCGCGGACGATCCCGGTCGTCGTCCTCGAGCCAACAGCGGGGACCGAGGGTCGTGCCGCCGGTTCCGAGGTCACCGATCGAGCGGGCGATATCCGCCGATGAGAGCACTGGTCACCGGGAGTTCCGGCCATCTCGGCGAGGCGCTCGTCCGCACGCTGCGGGACCAGGGGGATGATGTCATCGGCATCGATATCCGCGAAGGTCCGTTCACCACGGTCGCCGGCTCGATCACCGACCGCGCTGTGGTCAAGCGTTGCCTCAGCGGTGTCCAGGCAGTCTTCCACGCGGGCGCGCTGCACAAACCGCACGTCGCCACTCACAGCCGCCAGGATTTCGTCGACGTCAACATTAGCGGCACGCTGACCCTTCTGGAAGAAGCTGTCGCGGCGGGCGTGGAAGCGTTCGTCTGCACCAGCAGCACGAGCGTCTTCGGCGACGCGCTGATCCCCCCGCCGGCGCCCCGGCCGCCTGGATCACCGAAGATGTGACGCCCATTCCGAAGAACATCTACGGCGTCACGAAAGCGGCGGCGGAAGATCTCTGCCAGTTGTTCCATCGCAACGATGGTCTTGCCTGCATCGTGCTCCGCACCTCGCGCTTCTTCCCGGAAGCGGACGACGACACGACCGTGCGTGCGGCCTTCAGCGATGCCAACCACAAGGTCAACGAGTTCCTCTCGCGCCGCGTGGAGCTCGAAGATGTCGTCGCGGCACACCTGCTGGCAGCGGCACGGGCAGCGGCACGGGCCGCCGAACGCGCCCCCGCGCTGGGCTTTCGCCGCTACATCATCAGCGCGGCGACCCCGTTCGAGCCCGAGGACATGGCGGAGCTGCGGGTCGATGCCCCGGCGGTGGTGCGACGGCGCGTCCCGGCCTATGAGGATGTCTACGCGCGCCTCGGCTGGACCATGACACCCCGGATCGACCGCGTCTACGTCTCCGAGCGTGCCACGCACGAGCTTGGCTGGCGACCGCGCTCCGACTTCCCGTCTCTGATCGATCGTCTCGAAGCGGGTGAGGATGTGCGAAGCCCGCTCGCCGGGCAGGTGGGGTTGAAGGGCTACCACGCCGCGACCTTTGCCGACGGCCTGTAACACGCTGGCTCATCAATCGGGATTGCTCTTGTCACGCGAGACGCTCGACAGGCCGTGCCCGAATGCACCGCTTGACGCATCCCTGGGCGACGCGCCATGATGCTGACATTGAACGAACCGGATAACGGGGAACGACCCGCACTCGTCACGAATTGGAATGGTGTTGATGCAACGCGACAGTTCCAGCCGCGAAGATGCCCCGTCCAGAATGGAACCGAGGACTCTCTGGTTCGGAGCTGACGTTTGGGCCGATATCAGTCGTGTCCATGCCGAATTCACGACGTTTCAGATCGATCTCGGTGAGTTCCAGGCTGACTCCGGAACAATCTCCCCCATCGCCAGGATCAGAATGCCTCCGCAAGCCGCGAAGATGCTTTCGGAGGAGTTATGTTCCGCGGTCACGGCGTGGGAAGAGCACTATGGCAAGATCGATTTGGAAGGCGCGGGGCAACTCCTGACCAACAATAACACCGACGAAAATGGAGAGCGGCCCGATGAGGAGCACATTGGCGAACCTGCCATGGTCAGGTGATTCCAGAGGCAGGAGCACGTTACCGTCCGTGGCGCGGAAGCTCATTGGCCCATGGACATTCATCCCCTCGGACCCTCGGGACGATGCTCTCGACACTATCTTCCATCACGCGCGTCGCCGTCTCGAGGCGCGGACTGACGAGGATCTGGTTCGTCGACTGCAATGGGACACGACGGCGGTGCAAGCGATCCATACGGCCATCGGACTTGCCGGGCAATCTCTGCCAGATGCCGAATATGAACTCGCCATGCCGTCGGTAGAGGACACTGTAGCCCGATATGTCCTCTACGTCACAAGCACGATTCCCGTCGCGGACCTGCTCGCGGCTCGCGCGCGCTTCATCGATGACTGGATATCCCACGACGACAACTCCCTCGCCGTGGTGCATGTTGCATTCGGGCCGAGAGACTGATGGCGTTCGACGGCGGTAGTTTCGTCGATACGGCGGATCACTTGTGCACCGGTCAGGAAGAACATCAATTACGCACCGCCATTGGCCGCTCCTACTACGGTGTCTTTTGGCGTGCTCGCGAGCTAGCCACTCGCGAAGCTTCGACTCCCGCCGAGGGTCGACGAAACTACACTTGTGGAGCGCACAGTGAAGTGTTGTCCCACTTCCGGGGATCGCGTGACAGGGCTCGCAAGACTCTCGCGTACGACATTGCAGATCTCATGGAAGCCCGGCACAAGGCGGACTACGACGCTACCTATGTACCGAACAATATCGACCTCGCGAAAGAGGCAGTCTACCTGGCGGGCGTGGCCCGCCAAGCCATGAATACGATCGACAACATGTAGCCGGGCGCGATTCAAGGAGCGCACACCATGGGTATCTCAGTGGCGCGGCGCCGCGTGATCTTCGATACCGACATCGGGACCGATGTCGACGATTGCCTCGCGCTCGCCTTTCTCCTCGGCTCGCCTGAAATCCGGATCGAGGCGATCACGACCGTGTACGGCGATGTGGGGCTGCGGGCCAGAATGTGCCGCAAGCTGCTCGCCCTGCGCGGTGTCCCGGACATCCCCATCCACGAGGGGATCGGCGATCCGCTGCTCGGGCTCGACCCGGTCTACTGGCCCGGCCACGAGGGGGTCGGCCTGCTCGACGCCGATGATTCGCCCGCGGATGACGCCGCGCACGATTCCGCGCGCGCCGTTGACGTCCTGATCGAGCGCGTCCTCGCCGCACCGGGGCGGATCGACGTGCTCGCGGTCGGGCCGCTGACCAACATCGCCGCCGCGATCCTGCGCGAGCCGGCCTTCGCTTCGTCCATCGGCAAACTGACGATCATGGGCGGTCTGATCGCGACGCACACGACCGGGACGCTCGCCGAGCACAACATCCGCTGCGATCCCGAAGCCGCCCACATTGTCTTCTCATCCGGCGCGGCGATCGACCTGATCCCGCTCGACGTCACGCTCCGAGCCGTCATCGACGCGGCGGGGGTCGGGCGAATCCGGGCCGCCGGGACGCCCTTCCATGACTCGGTCGCCGATCAAGTCACGCTCTATCCGCCTTTTGCCGAACGCGGGAACAGGACGTTCCTGCACGACCCGCTGGCGGCTGCCGCGCTCCTGAAACCGGACCTCCTGACGTGGACCGAACTCGCCATCGGCGTCGAGCTGAGCGGCCGCCTGACCCGCGCGATGACCGTCGCCACCGCCCCCGACGAGGGTCGTCCAGCGACGGCCCGGGTCGCGCTCGATCTGGACCGCGCGTCCTGCGAGGACTTCGTCCTCTCCCGCATCGCCAACTGACTCACCCCCGGCTTGGCCAAACACCGGCAGCGCAAATCGCCATTATTCATATCACCATAACGTCTTTCTGAGCTTGTCGAAAGCCTGCCCTGAGCGAAGCCGAATGGGAATCTCATCAGCTGCGTCGCCGCACCCGACCGTCTTCCACCACCCGTCTCGTCGACTACCGTGATCGCGAAGCCCAATCCGCCCGCTCATTGCTCCCGCGATCAGTCGGGACACGGCACACGCGATATTCCAGGGGAAACACAGCAAGCGACCCGCCGGACAGATTGCCCGGCGGGTCGCTTCTCATCAACTTCGATTGTCAGGTCAGCGAATCAGTCGGCGGAGCGCCCCGGAGAGGTGGCCGCCGCGACCGATGGTGCGGCGCTCGGGTCGGCCAACCGCCGCTGGACCAGCTCCGGCCGCGGCAGCTTGACGTTCTTCGCCAGCTTCAGCCAGACCAGGAACCGGATCGTCAGCGCCGTCGCGTCGAACTGGCGCCAGCTCATCCCGTGATAGGCCATCGCCGGGAAGGCGTGGTGGTTGTTATGCCAGCCCTCGCCGAACGTCAGCAACGCAACGATCCAGTTATTGCGGCTCTCGTCCTTCGTGTCGAACGGGCGCGCCCCGAAGGCGTGGCAGATCGAGTTCACGGCAAACGTCGCATGGTTCAGGAACGCGATCCGGACCAGCCCGCCCCAGAGAAAGCCGGACCACCCGGCGATCAGGTACGGGATCACCAGACCAAGCACGAGCCAAAGCACCGTCGTCTTGTCGATGAACGCCGTCAGTGGATCGCGTGTCAGCTTGGAGCCGTATCGCTCGCGGTCGGCCGGCTCACCCGAGAAGAACCAGCCCATGTGCGAGTGAAACAACCCTTCCACCGGCGAGTGCGGGTCGCCCTCCTGGTCGGCGTGGGCGTGATGCTTGAGGTGGTTGGAGGCCCAGTCGATCGGCCGTCCCTGCGCCGCCATGCAGCCGAGGATCAGGAACGCGCCGCGCACTACCGGGTTCGTCTCGAACGAGCTGTGCGTGATCAGGCGGTGGAACCCGCCCGTAATGCCCATCCCGGTCAGGAAGTAGAGCACCAGGAACAACGCCAGGTCGATCGGCGCGATCCAGTCGCGCCAGAGCAGGACCATCGCCCAGATCGTCCCAACAAGCGGCCCGACCGCCCAGATCAACAAGACGCCCTTGTAGAGCGAGCCAGGAACTTTCCGGTCGTAAACCTTGACCAGAGCGAGGGCCGCGGCCACCGCCACGATCGCTATCCACATCCACATCGCGCGTGATTCTCCTCGTGATGATTCGATGACAAAGCGGGTGATTGGCTCATCGCCTATGCACGCATAACGCAAACAACCTATGGTCGCCGCGTGCTAACGGCGGCCGGTGATGGGGGCGCTGGCCGATTCGGTCAGGGGATTCCGGGTGTCCGGACGCTTCGCGTCCAAAGGACGCCGCGGTCGGGGTGGGCATTCCCACCAAGGTCTATTCGCATGGATAGCGCCACCGTTTCGGTCCTGGTGCAAGGGAAGGCCGAAAGACGGTGCGTCCGCCCGGCGCGGGGATCGCGTCGAGAGCACTCGGGTGATTATACGTGATCGACGGCGCCATCGGCGCGCGCCGCCGCCGACCCGGCCAGGGTCCGGCGCGTCGCGGGGCGCGTGGTTGCCGCCCGAGCAGCTGGTCGTGCGGCGACCCGCGCCGGAATCCCCTCGGTGCCACGCACCATCAGCACGTACATCGTCGACAGGATCGGCAGATGCCCGATCAGCTCCTGCGGCGGCAGGAAGGCGATCCCGAGGTTGAACGGAATCCACAACGCCAGGATCGTGACCCGCGTCAGGTACCCCGAGAGCAGCGCGAACCCGGCGGTCGCCTCGACGATCCCGGCGGCGTAGATGAAGCGGCGGTCGGTGAACCAGTCGGCCCCGAGTTCTTGCATGAAGTTGAAGCGCGGATACTCCCGCAGGAACGCCTCGCCCAACTCGACCGCGAGCAGCTTCTCGGTGAACGCCAGGATCAGCACCGTGATCCCCGCCGAGACCCGCAGGATCGTCAGCGCATGCGGGCGCAGCCGGTCCGTCCAGGCGCTCCGGTCCTCCTCCTGCCCATCCTCGTAGCGGACGACCCCGCGCCCGGTCGCGACCAGGAAGAGCGCGATCCCGACGAACAGGAACTGCTCCATCGCCTCGTACCAAGTCGTGATGGTGAAGCTCAGCAGGAAGAGCCCGATGATGACGATCGCGCCCCAGCGCGTCAGCACCCCGGTGATGAACGAGAACGCGGCGATGATCGCGATCCCCGCGATCAGGACGCCCAGCGCGTTCTCGGGCAGATGGATATTCGGCGCGAACAGATCGAGCCGGATGGCCGCGAAGATGATCGCGATCGCGGTCTGGACCCCGAGGATCGCCGGGGCCGCCAGCTCCATGCGCTGGAAAAAGGGTGGACGTGGCCAGAGCGGATCGTTGACCAGGCGCTGCATGCCGCCGAGCAGGGCGACCGCGCCGGCGCCACTGAGCAGGGCGAACAGCACCGGCCATGAGAAGAGATCGCCCCACACCGGCGCGGAGTACGGCCCCTCCGGCGTGAACCAGCGCTCGTGGGCGGCGGCGGCCACCGGCACGAGCGACACCGCCAGCGCGAGGATCACGGCGATCGGCAACGCCGGGCGACGGGGGATTCGGATTCGGGCTGGGAACGGGAATGAGTTGCGAGCGGGGAGGGCGAGGCGGGTCATCGCGGGAATCTCCTGGGCTGCGGCCTGGGCGCCGCATGTTTCCCTCTCATGATACCGTCCCCCTCCCGCCGCCGCCCGGCCGCGATCGCCCGGATGGGCATCCGGTTACGATGCGGCCATGGCGTGCCCCGTCATGCCACGCCGCTGCCCACCGTCATGCTGAGCAGAGTCGAAGCATCTCGGAACAATCAGCGGGCATCATGCCGGTTTCTGACGGGAAGCCGTCCAGGCCAGGTGCGCGTGCGGGAGATCCTTCGACTGCGCTCAGGATGACGGCCATTGGGGCGCTCAGGATGACGGCCATTGGGGCGCTCAGGTTGGCGGTCAATGGCACCGCGTGACGGTACGGAGATCCTTCGACTGAGCTCAGGATGACGACAAAGGGGGCGGGGTGACAGCCACCAGGGTCGAATGGCACGATGGGCGGCGGTTCTTCTAGGAGAACCGGACCGGCGCCCATCTGATATCGTCGGAACTCCAGGGGTGGTCGACAATCACGGGATCCGGCATCATCGTCGCGACCCTCTCGATATCGTGATCGATGCGGGACCAAGCCGGGACCCGGAAGCGGTCCTGCTCACGCGGGATCCGGACGAGCGCGAGCACCTCGGGCCAGGGATCAATGACGAGGCTGTGACGATCGGACGAAGTGAGGACGCTCCCCGGCGGGCGACTCCGGCTGCACAACGCGGCCAGGACGGGCGGGTGCGAGTGGGGACCGCGATATGGTGTTGCGAGGAGAGACGAGTCATGCGGAAGATATTCCTGAACCCGGCGGGCCGGGCCAGGATGCTGATCTGGACGGCGCTACTGCTTGTTGGGATGGCCCTCGCCGGGGTCGGCGGAGGTGCGTTTGGCGCGGTCGGCGCGCACACGGGAACCCCGGCGAGTGGTGCGGTCGTGCGGGAAGTGCTCTCGAGCGGGCTTCCGGCGGCGGCACCGGGCGACGTCCTGGAGCTGGTGCGATACACGATCCCGGCCGGGACGCAATTGCCGGCGCACACGCACCCCGGCATGCAGGTGGCGAGGATCGAATCCGGCACGCTGCATTACACGGTACTGGCCGGCGAGGTTCCGGTGACGCGCGCACCGGGGAGCGATCCCGGGCTGCCGGACGCGGTGACGGCGGGCGGCGGCGAGGTCGCGATCGGGCCGGGCGACGCCTTCGTCGAGGCGGCAGGGGTGGCCCATTATGGGCGCAACGCGGGACCGGAGCCGGTCGTCATCCTGTCCGCGTCGCTCTTCACGAGCGGCGCATCGCCGGCGACCCTGATCGACGCGACGCCCATCGCAACCCCGGAGTGAGTCGCGGGGGCGGGTGATCGTTCGGCCCTACACCCCCTTGCCCGATATCTCGATCACTTCGTATGATGACGGCATCGTCAACAATGCGTAGCCGCACGCGGGGACATCCACCATTGGCCGCCAATCTGTATCCCGGCGGTCGATGGTAGCTATGAATCCTCGCCCGCGAGCAGCGACATGAGGGTCCTCGGGGATGCAATCATCGCAACACGGCCAGATCGCGGGCTTCATCTGGAACATCGCCGACGACGTCCTGCGCGATGTCTTCGTGCGCGGCAAGTACCGCGACGTGATCCTGCCGATGACGGTGATTCGCCGCCTCGATGCGCTGCTCGAGCCGACCAAGGAAGCGGTGCTGGAGCGGCAGCGATGGGCGGAGGCCAACAACGTCCCCAAGCCCGAACCAATCCTCATGCGCGTGGCGGGGCAGAACTTCTACAACACCTCTCCGTTCACGCTGCGGAGCCTGCTCAACCACCCGAACCAGCTCAAGCCGAACATGATCGCCTACCTCGACGGCTTCTCGCCCAACGTGGTGGAGATCCTGACGCGCTTCAAGTTCCGCAACCAGCTCGACGATCTCGATGCCAGCGGACAGCTCGGGCCGCTGATCGAGCGGTTCGTCGATCCCCGGATCAATCTCAGCCCGCAACCGCATGACGGGCGGCCGGGTCTCGACAACCACGCGATGGGCACCGTCTTCGAGGAGCTAATCCGTCGCTTCAATAGAAGAGAACAACGAGGAGGCGGGCGAGCACTTCACGCCGCGCGATGTCGTCACCCTGATGGCCGATCTCGTGTTCGAGCCGATCCGGGATCGCATCGAATCGACCACCTACCTGCTGTACGACGGCGCGGCCGGCACCGGCGGCATGCTGACGGTGGCGGAGGAGCGCCTGCGCCAGCTCGCCAACGCTCGCGGCAAGAGCGTGTCGATGCACGCCTACGGGCAGGAGATCAACCCGGAGACGTGGGCGATCGCCCAGGCGGACCTGCTGATCAAGGGTGAGCGCGCCGAAAATGTGAAGTGGGGATCGACCCTCGCCGCCGACGCCTTCCCGGCCGACACGTTCGACTTCATGCTCTCCAACCCGCCCTACGGCAAGAGCTGGAAAACAGACCTCGACCGGCTGGGCGGCAAGGACGGCATGCAGGACGCGAGGTTCATCATCCGCCACGGTGGAGACCCGGAATACAGCCTGGTCACCCGCTCCAGCGACGGCCAGTTGATGTTCCTCGCCAACATGCTGAGCAAGATGAAGACGGACACGCCCCTCGGCAGCCGGATCGTGGAGGTCCACAACGGCTCGTCGCTGTTCACCGGCGATGCCGGCCAGGGCGAGAGCAACATCCGGCGCTGGATCATCGAAAACGACTGGCTGGAAGCAATCATCGCCCTGCCGAACAACATGTTCTACAACACCGGCATCGCCACCTACATCTGGGTGCTGACCAACCGCAAGGAAGACCGCCGCAAGGGCAAGGTCCAGCTGGTCGACGCGACGAAGCGGTTCACGCCCCGCCGGAAGAACCTGGGGCAGAAGAACGCGGACCTGAGTGAGACCGATATCGCGGCGATCATGGACGAGTTCCTCGCGTTCGCGGAGACGGAGAGCTCGAAGATCTTCCCCAACGCGGCGTTCGGCTACTGGAAGGTCACCGTCGACCGCCCGCTCAAGCTCCGCGTCGACATCCCCGAGGGCCCCATCGCTCGTCATCCTGAGCGCCCTACCGCTCGTCATCCTGAGCGCCCTACCACTTGTCATCCTGAGCGCCCTACCACTTGTCATCCTGAGCGCCCTACCACTTGTCATCCTGAGCGCCCTACCACTTGTCATCCTGAGCGCCCTACCACTTGTCATCCTGAGCTTGTCGAAGGATCCCTCGAGGAGGATCGCAATCCGACGAGACTGCCGTCCACTGCCCGGCACCCCACCTACGACGCCCTTCCCGGGCCGATCCGCGACACCCTCCAGGCGGTGGCGCACGACCTCGGCACGCGTACCACTGGGGACTACGCCGCCTTCACGAAGGCGCTGGACCGGATCGCGAAGCAGCGCGGTCTTCGCCTGACCGCCACCCTGCGCAAGGTCATCCGGGACGCCATCGCCGCCCGCGACGAGATGGCAGAGCCGATCGTCAGGAAGCGCGGCTACGACACGGTCGAGTACGAGCCGGACCCCGAGCTGCGCGACACGGAGCAGATCAGCCTGCTGGAACCGGGTGGGATCGTGGGCTTCTTCGAACGCGAGGTGCGGCCACACGTCCCGGACGCCTGGATCGTGCCCGGCTCGGAGCGGATTGGCTACGAGATCAGCTTCACGCGCCACTTCTACAAGCCGAAGAAGCTCCGCACCCTCGCCGAGATCGAGGCCGACATCCGCGCCCTGGAGCGGGAGACTGACGGCCTGCTCGAAGAGATTTTGGTCGAGACGCATTGACAGAACGCCTGTTCTGTACGTATATTGAGGGCAGGACGGGATGTCAAGTAAGTGAACTTACAAATTTTTCTTGTAGGTTCGATTCTGTTACTGTTTTCGCGAATGGCAGTACGGCATGCCTGTTCGTACAGTGTTTGACCTGCGGTTCATTGGAGTCTATCGACCATGGAGAATGGTGAATTGCCAGCCGGGCAAATGCTCATCTACGCGACACCTGATGGCAAGGCAAGTATTCAGGTAGAGCTTGCCGGCGAATCAATGTGGCTGTCTCAGGCGCTCATCGCTGAACTTTTCCAGACAACACAACAGAACGTAAGTGTCCATATCGCCAATGTCTACGATGAGGGTGAGCTGGATCCAGAGTCCACGTCGCGGCGAATAGCCACGCCACGTCAGGAGGGTTCACGCATCGTTCGCCGTGAAGTGGTGATGTACAACCTCGATCTGGTCATTTCCGTGGGCTACCGGGTCAAGAGCAGGATTGCCACGCAGTTCCGGATGTGGGCAACCGAGCGCCTCGTCGAGTACATCGTCAAGGGATTCACGATGGACGATGAGCGCCTCAAGGAAGGGCGCTCGCTTGGGCAAGACTACTTCGACGAACTCCTCAAACGCATCCGGGACATTCGCGCGTCCGAGAAGCGCTTTTATCAGAAGCTCCGGGACATCTTTGCTCTGTCGATTGACTACGACAAATCGGACCAGACGGCACGCACGTTCTATCAGGAAGTTCAGAACAAGCTGCTATTCGCGGCTACCGGCTGCACCGCCGCCGAGATCATTGCCGCGCGCGTCGATAGTGCGAAACCCGACATGGGGCTCACCTCGTGGAAGGGGACTCGTGTTCGCAAGGATGATGTGACAGTCAGCAAGAACTACCTGGAATCAGGAGAAATCGAGGAACTCAATCGGATCGTCGTGATGTACCTGGACTTTGCCGAGGATCGCGCCCGAAGGGGCATTCCCATGCACATGGTGGACTGGAAGGAGCGGTTGGATGCGTTTCTCCGGTTCAACGAGCGAGAGGTTCTCGACAATTTTGGGCAGGTCTCGATGGAGGTTGCCAAGCGCACGGCGCTGGCCCAGTACGATCAATTCGATCGCGATCGTCGATCGCGAGAGGCGAGGGAAGCCGACGAAGAGGACATGGCGACGCTAACACACCAGATCGACCGGCTGGAACGAGGCGACGCATGACCGGCCTTCAGCCTTATCCCGAGTACAAGCCCTCCGGCATCGACTGGCTCGGTGACGCTCCGGCGCACTGGCAGGTGCGGCGCCTAAAAACTTCGGCTGTCATCAATCCCTCAAAGAGCGAAACACTTGTGGCGGATGTGACAGAGCAAGTGCCTTTCGTACCGATGGAGCGCTTGGGCGTTGACGGGCGCATTGACGGCTCCCTCCGGCGCTTGCACCACGAAGTGCGCAACGGCTTCACCTACTTTCGCGAGCAGGACGTCTTGCTTGCCAAGATCACACCTTGCTTTGAGAACGGCAAGTCCGGGGTCGTTCCGCGTTTGGATGGGGGCTTCGGATACGGCTCTACCGAGTATCACGTGCTTCGCGCACGGCGAGTCCTTACGCCTCAGTATCTCTATCGCATCGTGTCAAGTCAGTGGTTCCGGATCCTCGGTGCGGACTTCATGGAAGGCTCCGCTGGTCAGAAACGAGTACCTACCGACTTCGTCGCGAACTTTCCCATTCCTCTTCCACCTCTCGACGAGCAGCGAGCAATCGCTGACTTCCTCGATGCGATGGACGCGAAGATCACGCGCTTCATCGCCGCCCGCCGCCGGATGATCGTGCTGCTGGAGGAGCAGAAGCAGGCGATCATCAACCAGGCCGTCACCCGTGGTCTCGATCCGGACGTCTCGCTCAAGCCGTCTGGGATCGACTGGCCGGGGGACATCCCGGCGCATTGGGGGGTGCGGCGAGGAGCAGCATTGTTCACCGAGCGTAATCTGACCAATGTCTCGGAATTGCCGATTCTGGAAGTCTCGCTGGTCTCCGGCGTGACAGTCAGAGACTTCGAGAACAGCAATCGGAAGCAGATGATGAGCGATCGTGCGGGCTATAAGGTCGCCAAACAAGGTGACTTACCCTACAACATGATGCGGATGTGGCAGGGAGCAGTTGGTGTGGCAACGACAGACGGTTTGGTGAGCCCAGCGTACGTCGTGTTGGCTCCTCGATCGAACGTTGTCGGCGAGTACTTCTCGTTGCTGTTCAGAACACCGGAATGCATGGCTCAGTTCGGTGGCGCGTCGCGTGGTATCGTGAGCGACCGTGATCGCCTGTACTGGGAAAGCTTCAGACAGATTAGTTTCGCCATGCCTCCAACGGCTGAACAGGACGCAATAGTAAAAGCCGTTCATGAGTCATCACGCAAGATTGATCTGACAGCAAGCCGACACAGACAAGAAATCGGGCTGATACAGGAGTACCGGACGCGACTCATCTCTGATGTCGTGACAGGGAAGCTGGATGTCCGGAACGGCGGGTCTGCAAGACCTTTCTCGGTAAACCCAGGAGCACGGAAGCCAGATGAGTGAAGAAGGCCAAGTGGAAAGAATTGATTCTGAGGTTGCCAAGCACATAGCAGAAGTTTTGGGCGGATTCTATTCCGGAGGCGACATCAGCCGGTCCTTTAGAAGGTCTGGTTTGGACGATATGCACCACGAGGGCTATACGAAGTGGAGACGTATTGACGACGCCTTCGATGCCAAGATGTTAGAGCCGGGTGGTCTGGCGAAGGTATTTTCGTTCATTGAAATCTGCATGAATCCCGTCAAATTTATCGGCAGAGACGATATGTTCGATGGAATGAGGTCCTCAATCGACGAAGCGCTGCATTACGCTGGCTATATGTTGGGAACAGATGGAAAGATATTCAAAGTTGCAGAAGTCGGCCCCAACGAAACGTCGGGTGGGAGGTCACATGAAATGCGTGTACGGCCACTATGGGGTGCATCTGAAGCTAAGGTCGACTCTCAATCATGCTTTGTCCTTATGGCATTCACAGTCGAACTAGATCGTGTCTATCAGAGTATTGTAAAACTCTCTATCGAAGGAGAGGGCTTCATTGTCACTCGCGCTGACGATATTCATGGCAACACGGGAATTATGGCCGATATTTGGATTTCCATATGTAGAGCTCGTCTCATAGTCGCAGACCTTACAGCTCGAAACCCGAATGTGTTTTACGAACTCGGAATTGCCAATACAGTCGGAAAAGACGTGATCATGATAGCTCAACAGGAAGATACCTCGATTCCGTTCGACATCAGTCACATACGACAGATTCGTTACCGGAATGATGCGAGCGGTGGGGTGCAGCTTGGCGCTGATTTGAAACAGACTATCGAGACAGTTATGAAATCGAAGTGAGTCTATTATGGTTTGCAAGATATCCGCACTCTAGAAGATGGTGAGTGCTGGGCGCGCTGCGCATTTTAAGGACGCGCAACGATGGATCCTCGCACAACCCACGATCATCCGGCGGCGGTGCTTGTCGACCGGATCGCCGACCAGGCTCGGGCTGGCCTGGGTGCTGAAGGCCAATCGGTTTCCGATCGCACCACCGCCCTGTTTTCCTCCATGTTCTCGATCGTCATTCTTTGTCACGAGACATTGCTCAACCACAATGTTCTGAAGAAGATCATGTTTGATGGGGACTCGTGGACGTTTGCACGGCGGTTGTTCGTAGGATGGGAGGGGGAAGACGTCGCTCCAGCGAATGTCGGTCAGCTTCTGCGGTTTCTGCGACACAGTCTCGCGCACTGGAACGTGAATCTGGACCCGAGCGTGGAGTTGGTGTCGGATCACGATCTCGGCGTGACGTTCGAAAAACCAGCCAACTTCAGGTGGGTGGTGTCGGCGGAGTTCAACGGGATCGTCGTCCGGGAACATCCCCGTGGAAGAACCGAGCGTACCCCTCTAGCGCCACTGAGTATCGGGGACATGTGGTCGGTGATCGAAGGGCTGCAAGTGTTGGTTCATGACAAGCGCAACTGGAGTCACCATGCGAAGGAGTGGGCCCTGGAAGACTGGCGATGGCCGGCTGATACCGAGGGTAGTTGACAATTAGGACCGAATATACGCTGTCGAAACGCCACTCAAAGCACGGATCGGGGCAACCTTGGTCAGCGTGAGGCGATCATTGCCGACGTTTCCAATCGGGACATTGCCGGCGACGCGATGTTCCGTTCCGCAAGCAGGTAGCTCACGTAGGCGTTGAGGCTGGAGCCTTCACGGCGGGCGGCGGTCACGAGTTCCTTGTGAAGAGTTCTCGGGACCCGCACGACGAACTTGCCGCTGAAGTTGGCAGTCGTAACCGGTTCCGGGATCATTGCCCCCCGCTCGTACTCGGTTTCGATCCAGAGTATCCGGATCTCATCCGCCATGGTCCCGATGTCAGCAGCGTCTTCGACTTGGGTCATGCACCCCGGAAGATCCGGGAACTCGATGAAGAACGCAGAGTCATCACCGATGACGGTGTAGGGATAGACGAGACTGAGATAGTGGGAGAGCGGTTTCCGTTCTGCAGGTGTCATGTCAGTTGGTTCCATTATCTGCATCCAGTTCCTAGAGTTCGTACATTCCTCTCCGTGCGAATCTGATACTACCCATGGTATCATCCTGATCTGCAGTACGCTACGAACACGGGTTCTTTTTATGCTTGGCACGTCGTCTGTACTCTCACCTTCAATATCCTGTTCAAAAGCCTTCCATGCGCGCAGCCGAGCAGGCCAAAGAAGGGTAGAAGCGGAGGTCGACTGCCGAGCAGCATACTCGGCTCGCGACAGCCCGCTTCCAAACAGGACGATGCGCCATAATGGAGTCGCATGAGAGTCGTGTGACACATGAACCATCGGGGCGTGGCAATGAACTCGCTCATCTCGGACAACCTGACCCGGATTGCGGCGCTGTGCCGCAAATTCGGCATCCGCAAGCTCGACCTCTTCGGCTCGGCGGCGACCGGGGCTTTCAACCCGGCCCGGAGCGACCTCGATTTCGTCGTCGACCTCGGGCCATACGACGACGCGATCGCGGATCGGTACCTGGATTTCGCCGATGCGCTGGAGGCGCTGTTCGGTCGATCTGTCGACCTCGTCACTGAGAAGTCGATCGCGAATCCCTACTTCCGCCATCAGGTCGAGACGCAGAGGACTCCGGTCTATGCAGATGGAGACGGCCAAGCGGCTGCGTGACGTCTGAACAGTTCACGTCTCCCGGCTGACCCACCCCTGAAACGAGTCGTGCCCATGTCACCATCCACCGATACCACCGAGAAGGGGCTCGAGGCCCTGATCGTCTCGCACCTGACCGGGCTCTCCCCCGAGCAGGTGGAGCGGGCGCGGCGGGATGGCGCCGTGGCGGAGGGGCCGGTCGGGTACGACAGCGGGTGGCTGCTCGGCTTTTCGCACGATTACGACCGGGAGCACGCCGTCGATCTGGCGCAGCTCATGGCGTTCCTGGAGGTGACGCAGCCGGAGCGGGTCGCGCGGCTGAACATCGGGGCCGCCGGGACGTCGCGGGATGCCTTTCTCAACCGGGTGCAGGGGCAGGTCGCGAGCCGCGGGATCGTCGACGTCCTGCGCAAGGGCATCGATCACCACTCGGAGCACATCGATCTCTACTCCGGGCTCCCCTCTCCCGGGAACACGCAGGCGGCGGCGCTGTTCGCGAAGAACCGGTTCTCGATCACGCGCCAGTTGCGGTACAGCAAGGACGGCTCGCAACGGGCGCTCGACATGGCGGTCTTCATCAACGGGCTGCCGTTCGCGACGGTCGAGCTGAAGAACCGCTGGACCGGACAGACCTGGCGGCACGCCGTGAAACAGTATCAACAGGACCGGTCGCCGAAGGAGCTGCTGTTCCAGTTCGGGCGCTGCGCGGTGCACTTCGCGATGGACGACGACCAGGTGCACTTCTGCACGCGGCTGGCCGGCAAGAACTCGACCTTCCTGCCCTTCAACAAGGGCTTCAACGACGGCGCCGGGAATCCGCCCGATCCGGCGGGGCCGAAGACCTCGTACTTCTGGCACGACCTGCGGCGGCGGGAGCGCCTGGCCGAGGTGATCGAGCGCTACGTGCAGCTGGTGCCGGACGAGAAGAAGCTGATCTTCCCGCGCTATCACCAGATCGGGGCGGTCCGGGCGCTGCTGGCCGACGCCGACCGCCACGGGCCGGGAAAACGCTACCTGATCCAGCACTCGGCGGGCTCGGGCAAATCGAACACGATCGCCTGGCTGGCGGATCAGCTGATCGACCTCAGCCGCGACGGGAAGCCGCTGTTCGACTCCGTGATCGTGGTCACGGACCGCAGGGTGCTGGACAAGCAGCTGCGCGACACGGTCAAGCGGATGAGCGGCTCATCCTGGGCGATCGGCGCGGCGGAGCGCTCCGGCCAGTTGCGGGAGTTCATCCAGCAGGGCAAGCGGATCATCACGACGACGGTCCAGAAGTTCCCGATGATCGTCGACGACATTGGCTCGGCGCACCGGGGGCGGACCTTCGCGATCGTGATCGACGAGGCGCACTCCAGCCAGGGCGGCCGCGCGATGACCAAGCTGAACGCGACGCTGGCGTCCGAGCTGGAAGTCGATCAGAACGAGGAGGGCGAGGTCTCCTACGAGGACCTGATCAACCTCCAGATGGTGTCCCGCAAGATGCTCGACAACGCGAGCTATTTCGCGTTCACGGCGACCCCGAAGAACAAGACGCTGGAGATCTTCGGCACGCGCCAGCCCGATGGCAAGTTTAAGGCGTTCCACGAGTACACGATGAAGCAGGCGATCGAGGAAGGCTTCATCATGGATGTGCTGCAACAGTACACGCCGGTGAAGAGCTACTACCGGGTCACGAAGACGGTGGAGGCGGACCCAGAGTACGACGTCGGGCGGGCCCGCAAGAAGCTGTGGGCGTACGTCGAGGGGCACGACCACGCGATCCGGCGGAAGGCCGAGATCATGGTCGATCACTTCCACGACAACGTCCGCCACAAGGTTGGGAGCAAGGCGCGGACGATGGTCGCGACGACCAGCATCCGCCAGGCTATCGCGTATTGGGAGTCGATCTCGGCCTATCTCAAGGAGCGGAAGAGCCCGTACCGGGCGATCGTCGCCTTCTCCGGCGAGGTGCCGCTCGATGGCAGGCAGGTCAGCGAATCGACCCTGAACGGGTTCCCCTCGAACGACATTCCGAAGATGTTCGGGGAGGAGCCCTACCGGTTCCTGATCGTTGCCAACAAGTTCCTGACCGGATTCGACCAGCCGCTGCTCCACACCATGTATGTGGACAAGCCGCTGGCGGGCATCCAGGCGGTGCAGACGCTGTCCCGCCTCAACCGCTCGCATCCCGACAAGCGGGACACCTTCATCCTGGACTTCGAGAACGACGCCGGTCGCATCGAAGAGGCGTTTCAGCCCTACTACACCGGGACGTCGCTGACATCAGAGACGGACCCGAACAAGCTGCACGATCTCAAGCGAATCCTCGATGACGGCGACGTGTACACCTGGCCGCGGATCGAGGAGATCGTGGGGCTGTTCATCAGTGGCGCGGGCCGGGACCAGATCGATCCCCTGCTGGATGGGCTCGCCGCTCGCTACACGGTGGAGCTGGACGAGGACCGGCAGGTCCTGTTCAAGGGCAACGCCAAACAGTTCGTCCGCACCTACAACTTCCTCTCCTCGCTGCTGACGTACACCAACCCGGCCTGGGAGAAGCTCTCGATCGTGCTGACCCTGCTGGTCCCCAGGCTGCCTGCTCCGACGGACCGCGACGACACGGCGGAGCTGCTCGCCAACGTCGACATGGACAGCTACCGGGTGGAGGTGAAAGCCACGCAGGCGATCCGGCCGGCGGATGGACCGGGCGAGATCGAGCCGGTGCCGATCGCCGACGTGAAGATCTGGGAGGAAGCGGAGCGGGATTTGCTCAGCAATATCGTCCGGATGTTCAACGATCTCGTCGGGGATATCGAGTGGACCGATCGCGATCGAATCGAGACGTTCGTGACGGAGACGGTCCCGGATGCGATCGCGAACGATGCCAGGGTCAGGAGCGCGTTCACCCACTCGGATGAGCAGAACCGGCGCAAGGAGGTTGAGGAAGCCGTCAAGAACGCCATCATCGGCGCCAGCACCGACCACCTGGAGCTCTACAACCACTTTGCCGGAACGGCGGGGTTCGAGAAGCAGCTGCAGCAGATGATCTACGACGCGGTTGCCTTGCGGTTGCGGGCTCCAGCCGGTTGACGGCAACGAGTGTTCCCTGAACGAACGGGCGGGTGATGACAAACGAGCACAAGCGGGAGGCGGTGCCGGGGCTGCGGGCGGTGACGGCGACGCGCTACGTAACGCCGCTGCGCGAGGGTGGGTCGCTCCCGGGCCTGATGGAGGCGGACGATGACGGGCTCTACGTCGTCAAGTTCCACGGCGCCGCCCAGGGGCCGAAGACGCTCGTCGCCGAGCTGATCGCGGGCGGGATCGGGCGCCTGCTCGGGCTCAACGTCCCGGAGCTGGTGACCGTCGATCTGCTGCCCGAGCTGACGACCGGGGAGCCCGACCCGGAGATCCGCGATCTGCTCGTCGCCAGTGCCGGGCTCAACCTCGGGCTCGATTTCCTGCCTGGCGCGCTCCCGTTCGACCTCGCCGCGCGGGCGCCGATTGATGCGCTGCTCGATCCCCTGATGACGGCGGATATCGTCTGGTTCGACGGCCTGATCGCGAACGTCGACCGCACGACGCGCAATCCGAACCTGCTCCGCTGGCACGGCGCGCTGTGGCCCATCGATCACGGTGCGGCGATCTACCCGCACCACCGCTGGACCGATCCGGCGGCGCAGGGGAGGCGCTCGTTCCCCGCGATCCGGGATCACGTGCTGCTGCCGGTCGCCGGCTCTCTGATCGAGGCCGACGGGCGGCTCGCCGGGCGCCTGACCGACTCCGACTTGTGGGCGGTGATCGGCGGCATCCCGGACGCCTGGCTCGTTCCGGATGACCTGATCGGCTCGGCCGACGACCAGCGCGCCGCCTACCTGAGCTATTTCCGGCACCGGCTGGAGGCGCCCCGCCCCTTCATCGAGGAGGCCGAGCGCTGGCGCACGGCGGCCGATGTCGGGGCGATCGACCCCGAGCGGACAACCCGGGGCCGCCGCCGTGAGTGACGAAGGGGAGCGCGCCATCAGCCGCGCTGCCGATCGCGCTGCGTACTTCTACGCGGTGCTGCAGGTCGTGCCCCATGTCGAGCGCGGCGAGCGGTTCAACGCCGGGGTCGTGCTCTTCAGCCGGGCCCGCCGCTTTCTCGGGGTTCGTACGTCGCTCGATGGGCGGAAGCTGGAGGCGCTGGCGCCGGGCTGCGAGGGTGCAATCCTGCGCCGCCAGTTGCACGCGATGGAGGCGGTCGCCAACGGAGCGGCGGAGGGCGGCCCGATCGCCCGGCTCGACCAGGCGGAGCGCTTTCACTGGCTGACGTCGCCGAGCAGCACCATGATCCAGCCGGCACCCGTGCACACCGGGTTGACGGACGATCCGGCGGCAACCCTGGAGCGCCTGTTCCGGGAACTGGTGGAATGACGAGCACCGACGACAGCCAGGGAAAGGGGAGACGAGATGACGGACATGAGCAAGGCGTATGGCGAAGGCAAGAGTCCGATTCCGGCGATCGACCAGCCAACGGTCATCTTCATGATCAACCACTCGCTCGCGGGTCATCCGTGGACCGAGGTGAATATCTACCGCGCGACTCAGTGTGGCTGGGTGATCGGTGGTGACGCCCGGGAGCGCGCCGTCTACGCACTCGGCGTCTCCCACGGGGTCGTCCGTGGTGCCTATCGGATCGAGGGGTGGCGCAATGTGGAAGGGAACCGGTGGTGCTTCGACGGTCGCACCGCCCCGGAGCTCGACGTCGTGGTGGGGACGAGCATCACCCGGATCAAGGCACCCCAGGGCGCCAGCAATCCCGTCCGTTGGTTGCGCGACGGCATCGAAGCGCAAGCATCAGCCGCAGAGCACGTGTGAGTACGGTTGCTCACAACGAAACCCGTCTTTCGGCTCTCAGCCCGAGGCTGTGGATTACACCGACAAAAAGGACTATTTGAATGCGCAAAGCTCTCACACGTCGCGCGTCATGCCGGCAATCCAGACCCGTGCGTTCTCAGCGATGAGAACCGCCAGACGATCGCCCCGATGCTCGCCAGCGCAATGAGGCCCGACATCACCATCGCCAGCGGCGGTCCGACCTGGCTCGCCAGCGCGCCGACAAACAGCTGGCCGATCGGCAGCATGCCCCAGGTCAGCAGGTAGATCGAGAACACCCGGCCCCGAACGTCATCCTCGACGCTCATCTGCAACGCGGTCTGGTTCAGCGCCAGGAACGCCGCGCTCATCCACCCGGCCGCGAACAGCAGCGGCAACGCCAGGGCGACGATCGGCGTCACCGAGAACGCCATGACACAGATGGCGAAGGCGGCGGCCGTCACGATCTGGCCCCGGGAGCCCGCCTGGCCGCTCGATCGACGTGCCACCGCGAGCGAGCCCGCGACGGTGCCCAGGCCGGTGCTGGCCAGCAGGACGCCCAACCCCGTCGAACCCAGGTCCAGCTCGTCGCGCGCGAAGACCGGCATCAGGTTGATGTAGGGCATCACCAGCACCGTCGGCGCCAATGCCAGCACGATCAGCCCCACAAGATACGGCCGCCGCGCGACGACCCGCAGGCCGACGGTGAGGCTGGACCACCCGGTGCCCCCACGAGAGGACGCCCCCGGGATCTGTGGCGGAAGCCGTGCGGTCGTGACGAGCGCCAGCGCCTGCATCGCGGCGGCGACGGCGAAGGTTTCGGCGACACCGAGCAGCCCGATCAGCACTCCCGCGATCGAGGGCCCGACCACGCGCGTCGCGTTCTGGCACGCGGAGTTCAGGGCCACCGCATTCGCCATGTCACGCCGCTCGACGAGCGAGGGAACGATTGTCGTGCGGGTCGGAAAAACGAACGACATCATCGTGCCGTAGGTCGCCACCAGCGCGAGCATCGACACGCGCCCGATCATGCCGGAGCCGACCAGAAACGCAAGGAGCGTCGCGATCAGCACCGCGCCAAGCTGCGCCACGAGGAGGACGTTGCGCCTGTCAAAGCGATCGATGATCACGCCCGCCGGCAGGGACAGCAGGAGCAGCGGGATCCCGCTCGCGAAGCCGACCATCGCCACGAACAAGGGCGAGTCGGTCAGCTGCAACGCGAGCCAGCCGACCGCCACCTGATACATCCAGAACGCCGTGCTGGACGCCAGCGTGCCGAGCATGAGCAGCCGGAAGGCGGGATAGACCCGCACCGAATGCATGATCCCGCCTGCCGGGGCATCATGCTCCGGGCGCGTCTCCGACGATCGATGCGTTTCTTCCCTTGCGGTCACTGTCACGTTCCGGCTCCGCTTCTGTCTTGGTCTTTGTGCCTGTCGGTGTCTGTGTCCGCCGCCTCCGATGTGCCGGACCTTTCCGACGATCGGGACGCCCCAGCCTGTCCGGGCCGTGACATACCGGGAACTCCTGCTGCGTTGGCACGACCACACCCCGGTCGTGCGCCAGATTACGCAGAATCACGGGACAGGAGACATGGCCCCGTATGCTCTCCCATCGGGCGCCGGCAATCACCAGACAGGGGACCGGCCGCCGCATCTCCGCGGGGGCAGCCCGGAGCCTGTCCTGTAAGCGGCATCGGCAGCTGCCATCGGTAAGCGGCATCGGCAGCTGCCATCGGTAAGCGGCATCGGAGCGAAGCGATGGGCCGCATCCGCCAACAGATGATCCCGAAGGGATCAAGCGGATGCGGTCCATCAATTGCTCCGCAATTGCCTGTGAACGGATCTGCCTGCCCGGTGTGGTGCCGCTCGCCCCGCGGCATCCGGTGCACAGCAATGGATGCCGGCAGTCGCGCCGCACGAACCGCAACCAGTCAGGGGGGAGCGCAACGATGGATCCGGGTAGTCCACCGCGCGAACCGCATCCAAGGCAACCCCGATGGGATCGAGCGAATCGCCCTTCCCTGTCACCGTCACCGTCACGCCGGGCCGAGCATCTCCAACACTCGCCTGGGCACTTTGCAGACCATCGTGTACGCGGGGTCATACACATTGGCGACGTCATACTCGACGCACTGCCCCAGCAGCGCACTCGCGGCCCGGACATCCAACCCGTACCGCGTGCCCAGCCAGCGGACCATCTCGGTTGTCGCATGCTGAAGCGCCTGGTCGAGCGGCCGCGCGTTCCCCACCGTGAAGATCTCGTCCGCGTTCTCCCCCCGCGGCCACTCGATCCGCTCGCCCTTGCGCACGTCGACCGAGAACCGGACATCCAGCGAGATCTCGATCCCGGTCCCGACGATCTCGCCATCGCCCTGCAGGGCGTGGCCATCACCGAGGAAGAACAGCGCACTCGGCTCGAAGACGGGCAGGTAGACCGTGACGCCCTCGCGGAACCCCCGGTAGTCCATGTTGCCGCCGTGCTGCGCCGAGGTCATCGTCGAGATCGCCTGACCGCCCCGTGCTGCCACCCCGAAGCAGCCGAGCATCGGGTCGAGCGGGAGGCGCAAGCCCTCCAGTCCGGGAATGGGCTCCAGCGGGGTCGCCGTCCACGCCTCATGGTCGATCCGCCAGTCGAACCGCGGCCCTTCCGGAAGCTCGCGGACGAACTCGGGGTCAACGACGTTGGGCGCGAGCAGCGCGCCGGTGAACCCGGTGTCGCGGCTCGGCCGCAACCGCTCGATGCGGACGACGAGCGTATCGCCCGGCTCCGCCTCCTCTATCGCAAATGGTCCGGTCTGCGGATTCGGGCGGCCGGCCACCTGCTCCAACCGGGCATCTTGGCCAACCGCATCCACGGTGGTCGTGATCACCGAGTCACCGGGCGCGATGTGCAGCACCGGCGGATGGGCGCCGATCGTGGTGAAGTAGTGATCCGGCGCGAACGTGTGGGTGACCATGCCGAGGGCTCCTTCGTGCGCATCTGTCGCCACATCTGCTGACCGGCACCGGGCATCGTGACGCGGGTGCCAGCCTGCGCGACGTTTCCAACCCCCTCGGCACACTCGCCTCCCGCGCAGGACGACGTCCCCCCGGGATGGAACGCCCCCGCTGCCACCTGCTGCTCAGGCAGAGAGCCGGCGCTGGTGCTTCGACGGCCGCTCCGCCACGGAGCTCGACGTCGGCGGCACGAGCATCGAACGGATCAAGCCTCCCCAAGGTGACCGCCGTGCCGTTCGCTCGTTCCTTGATGGGATCCCTGCTCCAGCTCTGGAATCCAATTGAGGACGCGGGTTAGGCAATCTACTCTAGCTTCTTCCAAATCTTTTCCAACGACTTGGGCAATGGAGTGCATTGCCGTTGCCGTCAATCACGGGGTCCGGCAGTTGGCATTGCCGAAGCAACTTCACATTCAGCACGCCGTTGGACGACGCAGCGTCTTGGAGATCGTTCACCACCCACATTTCCGGACTGACCACATGGACCGGTTTGCCGATATCGTTGACGACCGTCGAGATAGCCAACGACAAGTCCGAGTCGTTTGATATCACCACCGCCTGATCGTACTTGTCTATGAATCCGTCTCGCACCAGCAGTGTGGCCAAGTTGACGTCAGAGCCCTTCTCCTCAACGGTGTGAATCTCGACGATTAGCGTGCCGAAACGAGCCTGGTCGGTCGGCATGCCCTTCTTGGTTCTGGATCGGAACTGTCCCTGCACGATCTCGACTCCACCCTTGGCCTTGAGTGCGTTGAGAAATGTCTGCTGCCTCGTGCTCTGGTCGGGATCCCAAGGGACCGGGTGAACATCAGCGGTGCAATAATAAACATTACCGAGCTCATTCTGGCCTGTCAGCCGATCGCAAAGCGCCCGAAGATCTACCCACTTCAGATGATGGAGCGAGTGCCTTCGCCCCCGATTCCTATAGACGCGGTAGTAGAAATTGACCCGTACCATAAAGAGGAATCCTCGTACATACAAAAAGAGGGCCGCCAAATGGCGGCCCGTTACCTCGCCACCGAAGCAGCGAGGGGAGTACCAAAATCTTACCGTTTGAGTTATGGATTGTCAATGGATTTCACGTGCTTTGAGTTCGATTGAAGGCGATTGCGCGGCGCAACGGCGCCATTTCGACGTCACGAACTGGCGCATTTCTAGCGTCAAACGCCGTACACCTTCATCACCTCGTCACCGTAATGATTGATGACCTTGACGGCGATCTTTCCACTCCCTGGGACGTCGAACGGACGGCTCTCGGTGCGGTAGAGAGTCGCCCAGGCATCCTCGTCGATCTCCGCGCGGAGCGCCCGCTTCAGCTTCTCGTACGGCTCGTCCGCCCCGGTGAAGTAGGCGTGACGGACGAAGAAGCTCTCCTCGTTGTACTCGGTATCGATAAACCAGCAGGCGATATCATCCGTCGAGCCTGACCGGATCGCCCCGGTCGTCGGATCGTAGACATCGACGCCGTGGATCGCGACCACGACCTTGCCGCCATCTTCGCGAATATCGACATCCGGTTCGCCGAAGACCATGAAAAGGTTGCCAGCGCCCGTCTTCTTCAGCAGCTCGTCACCCATCGCCAGGTCAGGGTTCATCTTCGCCGGGAGGACTGTCAGCGCGCCGTACCGCTTCGCCTCCTCCGAGACGTGGGAGTCGAACGCGAAGCCGCAGACGATCAGGATGTCGAACCCGAGGCCCTTGACGGCTTCCTTGGCGGCGTTCTGCACCTGCTCCGGGCCGACCGTGCCGTGCTCCGGGCCAAGCGACACCGCCACTCGCTGGGTCGTGCCGTCCGCGCCAGTTGTCTCCCCGGTGGCGTTGATCCATTCACCGGCGAACGGTTCGAGCCGGTCGAACGTCAACCGCTCGCCCTTAAAGCCGTTCTGGACACCGGACTTACGGAGGTTGTCGAGGATCATCGTCGCGAAGTCGCCCTGTCGCGCCGCTTCCTCCGGCGAGACTGCGCCATCCGCGTCGTCATCGGCGGTGCTGAGGACGCGATGGGGCGACAGGCTCTCGACCGTGAACGGACCACTGACCCGAACGCGCTTGGTGTCCTCGTAGGGTTGGTCGTAGAGCGTCTCGAACTCAGCGTGGCGCGCGATCGCGGCGTCGATCTCCTCGCGCGTCATGCCCTCCCTGATGTCCGGGTTGTTGGCGATCGACTTTAGCGTGACGTGCGGCACCCGCTTGTAGACGAAGCCCTTACGGATATCGCCCTCGGTTGGGTATGGCGGTGGTGCTTGACCGGTGAGCTCGGTTTCCTTCCTGATGCCCTCACGAGAATCGGCGAGGAGGTAGAAGGGATAGCGACCCGCCATCAACCGGGTCCGCGCCAATGCCAGCGCAACCCGCGAGGTGTCGATCGTGATCCAGCGCCGCCCCCATTGCTCGGCGACGTACGCTGTCGTGCCCGAGCCGCAGGTAGGATCGAGGACCAGATCACCGGGATCGGTAGTCATCAATAGGCAGCGTTGGACCACTGGCAACGCAGTTTGAACAACGTAGCTTTTGTCCCCTCCAAACTGATTCTGCCCTAAAGTATCGTTCCACACATTGTTCATAGCCACAGCGGGAAAGTCGTCCAGGTAGCGAACGTACCCAAGTCGATCATTTCCACTGATAGAGACACGTCGTGCAGCCTTTAGTTTCTCAAAACCAGCAGGGCCCGTCTTCCAATATCCCTTACCCGGAGTGAAAATTTTACCCTCATATGTTACTGGGAAGTCACCTGGAGGGCGTTGACTAACCAACGTATCCATCGCAAAGATTTTGGACCTTGGCGGCATCTGCGAATTGTCGGCTCTTTCGAGGAGGGTCATCAGCCTCCGTGTCCCATCTGCTAATTCCAGCCTCGTATAGGCCGATGCCCCTTCCTGGCCCGCTACCTTTTGATAATAAAGCGCGCGATACTTCGTCAGATGTCGATTTTTGCCATACTAAAGCACGAGATCGTTAACCCCTGCCAATAGCTCGCTAGTAGCGGCACTTGTCTTGACGAAGGTAACGGTCTGTATCCAGTTCTCCGCTCCGAACACTTCATCCATCAGACTGCGCACTAGATGCACATTTTCATCGCCGATCTGAATGAAGATGCTGCCGCTCTCGGTCAGCAATTCCCGGGAGGCGACGAGGCGATCACGCAGATACGCGAGGTAGGAGTGAATGCCCAGCTTCCAGGTATCCCGGAACGCCTTGACCTGCTCCGGCTGCCGGGTGGCGTCAGTAGCACTGCCGTCCTTGACGTCGCGCTTGCGGGTGCTGACCTGCCAGTTGGAGCCGAACTTGATGCCGTAGGGCGGGTCGATGTAGATCGCCTGAACCTTGCCCTTCAGCCCCTCCTTCTCCGCCAGCGATGTCATCACGTGCAGCGAGTCGCCGAGAATCATCCGGTTCGACCAGTGCTGCTGGTGCTGGTAGAACTCCACCTTCTGCGCGAAGTCGTCACTGAGCCCGTTGAAGTCCGCGAAGAGATCGAGCTGCGGCGAGGCGGCCTTCGCCGCCCGGGGCAGGTCGTTGATCAGCGCCTGGGGGTGGATCTTCTCCTGAATGTAAATCGGGACGACCGGGACTTCGAGATCGCTGCTGTCCTGCTCGTCCTTCCCACGCCAGACCAGCTGCGGATCGAGGGAGGGGTCACGAGGGTAGTGCACGACCGTGGGCGCGTCCTCATCCTGGGATACGAAGCCGCGAAGCTCCTGCGTCGGGATGTTCGTCCGCGTGTCCCGGTGCCGGATCGACTCGATCTCCTTCGGCTGGGCTGTCTTCTTCCTCGTCGCCATCAGTCCCTCATCTCTCTATGTACCACGCGTCGTCCGGGCCGCTGTCCGATTCGGCTTCGCCGGGGGACCCTTCGCTTCACTCAGGGTGACGGTGTAGGTCGCGGTTGCGACTGCGTGGCGCTCCGCATGCCGGTAGATGTCATCCTGCTACCCGGGACCCGCCATGCTGTCCCTTGACCGTCATCCTGACCGGAGGGAAGGATCCATGTGCGAAGCACTCGGTGACGAAGTCACCGTGCTGGTTGCCAACGTATTCTCTCTGTCCACTTCGCGAAGCCGCTGTCGCGCATCGGCTTCGCCGGGAGGCCCTTCGCGTTGCTCAGGGTGACGGTGCGCGGTGCGCATCGCGAGCCTGCACTGCTCAGAGGGACGTTGGTGGGGGCTCGAACCAGTTCCATGCCAAATCGTTCCATCGTGGATTACGCTCCTCGATCAGTGCAACCTTCTTCGCCCGCGTCTTGCCCTTCAGCGCCTTTTCCCAGGCGATCGCATCGTCCATCCGCGCGAACTCCTCGAACCAGACGAGCCTTGTCACCGTGTAACGTTTCGTGAAGGCGCCGCCGACGCCGTTCTTGTGCTCCCAGACGCGGCGTCCGAGATCGTTCGTCACGCCGGTGTAGATCGTCCGGGTTGTGCTGGCCATGATGTAGACGAACCCCTGCTTCATTGCCGGATGGTCGTTGCGATATCGTCATCTTGTCCGCAGGGAAGGATCCCCATGCGAAGCACGTCCACTCCCATCCCTTGTGGCGCTTCGCGCACCGGCTTCGCCGGGAGACCCTTCGCGTTGCTCAGGGTGACGGTGTTGGGAGTCGCCATCCTACCCCAACCTCGTCATTCTGAGCTTTAGCGAAGAATCTCCGTGCGAAGCACGTTCAGTCCGCCACTACGGGCCGCATGACATGGGCGCGGATCGTATTCACCGCATTCCACGGGTCGGAGACTTCAAGGAACGACCAGCGCCCGAATGCACCGTGGTTGTTCACCGCCGGCACCCACAGATCATGCGCCGTCGCGACCTTCGCCGCCTTGTCCTTCTTCTTCTCGCCCGTCACTTCGATCAGCAGGTTCAGCAGATCATCGCGCCCGTGTCCGTCGTCGATGCAGGCAATGAAATCCGGCACGTACTGCCGCTCTACACCCGCCAGGGTGTAGGGGATCGTGAACCCGAGGTTCTCGTTCTTCACGTACCGAACGACCTCGGGCATGTCCTCGATCGCCTGCGCCAGCTTCTGCTCCCACGTCCCAGTGTCGGCGACGACATGTGAGACATGGCACTTGTCGGGATCGGTCGGCCAGACCGGCTTGGTCGTGCTGAAATCGACGTACCGTGTCGAACCAACCGTGTCATACGGGCGAAGGATCGGCTTTAGCCGGGGCGTGCCTGGCTCACCGCTGACGATCGCCTTGTGGATGCGGTCGGCAGCGTCATGCGCATAGGCACCAAGCGTCAGCATCTGGATGAAGGCGTTGTCTTTGAGCGTCACGCATTGTCGCATCCAACGCCGGGTGATCATCAGGACCTCCGGGAACAGCCACGGCTTGTCCCGCATCGCCGTGCCATCGTCGCCGTCCGCGGTCAAGCCCGATTCATCCCGGAAGTACTTGTCGAGCGTCAGCTTCGCCAACTCGAAGGCAACCCGGTTTTCCCGCATCGTCTGGAGATCGTAGAGCTCGTGATACGACGACTCCCCAATGATCGGTGAGACCTGGGTCCTGCTGGGGATGTCATGCGTGGATAGTGCCAGGTGCGAGGCCTCCGTGAAGGTCGCCCGCAAGGGCTTGTCCGGGATGTCGTAGCGATAGCCAAGCAAGCGGGGGAAGGTGATCTCCGATGCGATCCGGCCTTCCAGCGATCGGACCCGGGTCGGGATCGCGCTTGGCTTCGGCGTTCCGGTCGAACCGCTGCTGGGAATGAAAGAGAACGGCACGCCATAGACCTCGGCGTACTCGGGCTCGAACCGGCCTTCGTCGTTCGCGGCGTAGCTCATCCGGCGCAGCGCCCTGCCCACCACCTGCTCGCAAAGGAGCTGCGTGCCAAAGGCACGAACGCCCAGGATATGCGTCACGGTGTTGGCGTCCCAACCTTCGGTCAGCATCGAGACGCTGACAACGCAGCGAACGTGTTCACCCAGGAGCCCAGGTTTGCCAACCGTGTTCATCACCTCCCGAAGGAGGTCCTCATCGGTGAGGTCGTCCGTGTCACGACCCGGGAAGCGTTGACGATACTCCGCCTTGAACTCGTCGATCTCCCGCGCCGCGATCTTCTTGAAGTCGTCGCTCATCGAGTCGCCGGATTCGAGCTGCCGGCTGTCGACGAGGATGGTGTTCGGGCGATGCCGCCATCTGCCGTTGCCGTCATCATTGGCAAAGATTTGGAGCTTTCCGGCCTGCACGATCACCTGATCGTCGATCGGCTTTTCCCATCCCGATATGTAGTCGAAGACCATCTTCGAGACATTGGTGTTGTTGCAGACCACGATGAAGACGGGCGGGGTGCCACCGCCTGCGCGTTCCCGCTCCTGCTGCTCCCAACGCCGGTACGAGAGTTCGTAGTTGCTGTAGAGGCTGTGCAGCGCACCCTGGAGCTCGACCGGCAGGTTCGGCTCGCCACCGATCGCATCCGTCTTGCGCCCTTTCTTCGGCAGGCCGTCCCGAATCCGGAGCCAGAGATCGCGGTAGGTCGGCCCATCACCGGTCATCGAGTCGTCCGACACCGGCACACGCGGCACCTTGACAATCCCGGACTCGATCGCGTCGATCAGCGAGAAATCGGAGACGACCCAGGGAAAGAGCGTCCCTTCGCTGTAGCCGGAGCCACGCAGGAAGAAGGGAGTAGCCGAGAGGTCGTAGATCGCCTTGACGCCGATCTTGGCCTTGACGGCCTCGATCCCCGAGATCCAAATTCGCGCCTCCTCGTTGCGATCCTTGGCCTCGGCCTTATCATCGCGATCGAGCTGCTCTTCCGGGAGCTCTGGACGTCGCCGGTAGCAATGGTGCGCTTCGTCATTGAGCACGATGATATTCTTCTTGGTGCCCAGCTCGCGGCAGACCCGGCGCACCATCTCGTTGGGCGTCTCGGTAAAGACGCCCTGCTCGCCGCCACCGAGGATCGTCCGGTTGAGCTTCGATACCTTGATCTTCTCTCGCATCTGAAACGCGTGAAAGTTGGTGATCAGGATCTTCGCCCGGCCCAACCGTTCCAGCTCTCCGGGTGGCAGGAGGTCCCGCTGCTGGTAGTAGTTCTGGGGGTCGTTCGGCAGCAGGACACGAAGCCGGTCGCGAATCGTGATACCGGGAGCGACGATCAGGAACGTGTCGGAGAAGCGGGGATCCTGCGTGTTGGCGAGCTTGTTCAGCGCCTGCCAGGCGATCAGCATCGCCATCACGACCGTCTTGCCGGCGCCGGTCGCCATCTTCAACGCCTGCCGCGGCAGACCGGGATTCGAGGAGTTGTTGGCTTCGACCAGTTGGTTCTCGATCCAGGCGTCGCCGTACTTACGGGCGACCTCTGTGATGTAGATAGCTGTTTCCAGCGCCTCGATTTGGCAGAAGAAGAGCTTGTTTTCCCGCTCGGGATTCGTCCAGTGCTGAAGCAGGCGCAATGTCGTGGGTGTCACACCGAGATACCCACCCTGTCGCCACAGGCTGACCCGGCCGCGAATCCGGTTAACGTGCTTGTTCTCCTCGATCCGGTCCTGCGTCCACTCCGTTGCCAGCGCAAGTTGCTGATTGCTCTTCTTCCTGGCTCGTGGAATCGGCACGAAGTAGGAGCTGATCCGGCGCTCTTCAACGATCTCGTTGGTGATGCCGTCATCATCGAATCGGAAATGGCGCGTGGGTTCGATGAACGGCGAATTGAGGATCGGATTCTCGATCACGACCTGGGACATCACAGACCCTCCAAGGCGGCCCCGAGTGGTGGCCGCTGGGGCGCATAGTGTTGTTAGCGATTCCTGATTTCATAATAGGAGGATGCGGGGAAGCGGGCAAGGGACGGGTAAGGTGGAGAGGTGGGGACGAGAGCACCACGCATCCTAAGGGGTCATCCTTGTAAGCGGCATCGGTGATGGCCCGCGACCGCGAGCCATCGCACGACGTTCCTCATGCCATCGCACCTCTCCGGGCGATCACGCGGATCGCCCCTACGAATACATGGGTCCGAGCGATTGGGTCGGCCTGCCGCGATCGCGGCGATTCCGGGCGCGACCGACGGTACAATGCCTCTCATGGCGAGACCGACACCGACCACCACATCCGCCTCTCCAGCGACCGCGTCGCACGGCAACGGCACCGGCGCCCCCACGACCGTCCCGATCATCGAGGCGCGGGGGCTGACGAAACGGTACAAGGGATTCACGGCGGTCGACGGGATCGACCTCGAGGTCCGGACGGGCGAGATCTTCGGGATCTTGGGGCCGAATGGTGCCGGCAAGACGACGACGCTGGAGATGATCGAGGGGCTGCGCCGTCCGGACAGCGGCACGATCACGGTCGCCGGGATCGACGCCGTGGCGAACAGCGACGCGGTGCGCAAGGTGATCGGGGTCCAGCTCCAGACGACGGCGCTCTTTCCCTACCTGACCGCCCGCGAGCTGATCGACCTCTTCGGGCATTTCTATCAGGTGCCGGACCCGGGGGCGCGGACGCCGGAGCTGCTGCGGCTGGTCGATCTCGAGGCCAAGGCGGGGTCGCGGGTCGATGAGCTCTCGGGCGGGCAGCAGCAGCGGCTGAGCATCGCCCTCCCGCTGGTCAACAGGCCGAAGGTGACGTTTCTCGACGAGCCGACGACCGGGCTCGATCCGCACGCCCGGCGCAACCTGTGGGAGACGATCCTCGGGGTCCGCGCGGCGGGCACGACGGTGGTCCTGACGACCCACTATATGGAAGAAGCGGAAATGCTCTGCGACCGGATCGCGATCATGGACGGCGGGCACGTGATCGCCCGCGACACCCCGGCGGGGCTGATCCGGGGGCTCGATCTGGAGGCGGTCGTGAGCGCGACGGTCACACGCGATCCAGACCGGGCGCTGACGGCGGCGGCGCTGGCGGCGATCCCGGGAGTGACCCATGCCGATGCCGGTACCGCGTCCGAGGGACCGCCCCGGCTGACGCTGCGGACCGACGACGCCCAGGCAACGATCGTCGGGCTGCTTGCGCTGGCGGGCGATCGGGGCGTTGGCCTGGGGGAGCTCAGCAGCACGCGGGCGACGCTGGAGGATGTCTTCCTGAACCTGACCGGACGCTCGTACGTCCAGGAGGATGTCCCGGACGCGGCGGGGGCCGAGGCGGTGCCCCAGGTGCCGGTCAAGCGCCGCCGCTGGGGGCGGCGACAGTCGTAGGGGGCGATCCTCGTGGTCGCCCGGAGGGACGAGTCGGCATGAGGCACCTTCCGCCCTGGTTCGCTTTCCTCGTCATGCTGAAGCGAAGCGAAGCATCCCCCGGCGAAGCCGGTGCGCACAGCGGACCCAAACACTACGCTTCTCACGCGACGGTCGGCCGCGCCGACATGCGCTTCGCGCGGGGATGCTCAACAGGCGATTGTGAAGCAATCGAGCGGATGCGGCCCATTCCGTTGGTCAGCATGACGGGAAAGGGCGGTGTGCGCGTGACAGGTGATCGCCCTGGGCGGACAGGGCAGATACGTTGGTCTGCCTCTACGGAATGACGTATTTCTTCAAGGAGGGTTCTTCGAGGGTGCAATCGTTTCTGGCGATGATCGTGGCGAACCTGCGGATGACGGTCCGCAACCGGCAGGCGATCTTCTGGAACCTCGCGTTCCCGGCGATCTTCATCCTGATCTTCGGGGCCGTCTTCGGCGGCGGCGGCACCGACACCGTCGTGATCGGCCTCGCCGGGGGCGAGAGCGAGCTGCGGGAGCGGGTGGCCGCGGCGCTCGCGGAGGGCGAGGTCTTCCGGGTCGAGCAGGGCGACGAGGCCGGGATCCTGGAGCGGCTGGAGCAGGACGACCTGGACGCGGTCCTGCTCTTCCCGGCGGGGACCGCGGCGGGTGGCGCGCCCGCCGCGCCGCCCAATGCGCCGCTGGAACTGGTCGTCAGCGAGTCAGGCGGGCCGACCGCGCAGATCGCACGAAGCGCGGTCCGCAGTGTCCTGCTCGATGTCGTCGGCGCGGGCGCCGGGCTCCAGCTGAAGGAGCGCTCGGTGTCGACGCTCGACGCATCGTATATCGACTTCTTCGTGCCGGGGATCCTGGGGATGAGCCTGATGAACTCGGGGATCATCGGGCTCTCGACGGCGTTCGTCTCCTATCGCGAGAAGGGGATCCTGCGCCGGATCAAGGTCACGCCGTTTCCGCTCTGGAAGTTCATCCTGGCCCGGATCGTCTCCTCGCTGCTGGTCGCGCTGGCGACGAGCGGGATCCTGATCGGGATCGGCAAGCTGGTCTATGGGCTGACGATCCGGGGCAACCCGTTCCTGATCGTCGCGGTGCTGACGATCGGCGGGCTGGCGTTTTTGGCGATCGGCTACGCGATCGCGGCCTTCTCGCGCAACGCCGAGGTCGCGGCGAGCTACAGCAACCTGATCACGTTCCCGATGCTGTTCCTGTCGGGGGTCTTCTTCTCGGTCGCGATGATGCCGGACTGGATCCGGCCGGTGGTGCGGGTGCTGCCGCTGGGATACCTGGTCGACGCGTTGCGCCAGCCGATGATGTACGGCCGCGGGATCGGCGCGATCTGGACCGATCTGCTGGTGCTGGCGGGGGTGTTCGTGGTCTTCCTGCTGATCGCGGTCCGCTTCTTCCGCTGGGACGCGACAACGACGTAGCCAGCGTCACCGGCCAGGCCACCGCCACCGCATGATTCCGTAGGGGCAGACCAACGTGTCTGCCCTGAGCGAAGTGAATGGATCTGGCTGCCCAGTTTAGCGGCGCGTCGATGCGGCTGCTCAGCGGGTGAGGTCGGGGGTAGCATCGGGAAGGCTCGGCGGCCCGGGCGGGGAGGTGGCGGTGGGGGCAAGCACCGGCGGCCCCACCGGCGGAGGGATCACCACGGGCTCGGTGGGATCCAGGGTGGGGCTCTCGGTCGCATCCGAGGTCGGGCTCGGCCCCAAGGTTGGGGTGCTGGTCGGCCCCAGGGTTGGCGACGGGGTCGGCACCGTCGTCGGGGTCACGGTCGGGCTGGGCATCGCGAACAACGCGTCGTCGAGCGTGCTGGCCCGGTCGTAAATGATCTCGACCCGGGGATTCTCGGTCGTCTCGTTGTAGACGTCGATCACGCCGACGATGGCGTAGACATCGCCCTGGTTGGCGATGCCCTGGGGAAGGTTCGCGCACTGGCCGTTGGCGTAGTCGAGCCGGGCGAGGACGGGCCCCCAGCGGCGGTTGGTCGGAAGCTCGACCTCGTCGTCGTAGGCGATCGTGAGGCGCCGGGCGGTGCCATCGCGAACGGCGAGCTCGGCCTGCTCGGGCTGGATCGTGGTGCAGATCGGCTGGTCGGCGCGGTCACGGTCGGCGGCCGAAAAGTAGACCACGAGCAGCAGGATGAGCAAGGTCGCGACGCCGATCCCGAGCACGCCGTAGACGGAGAGCGGGCGGCCCTGGGCATCCCGGCTCGCGATCTGGCGGCGAAGCGCGGTGACGACGCGATCGACCGATGGCGGTCCTGGCCGGTCCGCCGGTCTGTTGTCCGGTCGATCATCTGCCATGTGCGCTGGTCGTCCCTCACTGACGGGTTCCGCAATGACCCAGGGTTGGCTCAGGGTTGGCTCAGGGGTGCTCCGCGACGGGGGCGGGCGATGCCTGCCGATGACGGATCGCCGCCGGTTCACGTGGTGGCAGTGTAGCCGGTGCGGGGCGACCGGCAGCGTATCATGCCTTCCAAAAGATGCCGGATCCCGGCGCCAGGGGCATGGCGTGACGCCGATGGTTAACGCGCCGGATAATGACAAACTGACACCGCCGTCTTATGCTGGAACGGATTGGGGGGCCACATGGGGAGACGACGTCAGATCGACCGCTTCACCGCCGGACACGCCGGTGGTGTCGTTGCGCCAGCAACCACTTTTCCGGAACCAGACGTTCTCGCACTGGTGAGCCCGGCGCTTGCCAGTCAGCCCGCGTAAGGACATCGAATGGAAGGACCGGCTGCCGTGACGAAAGATCGAACTCGCCTGTCACCTCGTTTCGCGACGGATCGCCAATCGAATCGCCCACGAACGAGGGGAAGCGCGAGGGCGACGCGATTGGCGCGGTCAATGCCGTTGCGGCCGCTGCTCGTGGCGCTGCTCGTGCTGGCGAGCTTCGGTTGGTCGCTGACCGCGTCGCTGACAACGTCGCTGACCGCGGCCGGAGCGCTGGTTGCGGCCCAGGAGCTGGACAGCACGCTGGTCGAGTCGGTCGAGGTCGAGTCGACGGTCAGCCGGGAAGAAGGCGTGCCGGGCGCTCCGGTCACGATCACGAGCGAGGTGATGATCGCGACGGCCGCGCCGGGCGCGAGTCAGGAAGACGCCGGGGCGGCGTGGTCGATCACCCTCCAACTGCCCGAGGGCCTGGCGGTCTACAACGCCGACTGCGTCGACACCACGGGCACATCGTGCGAGGTGGATCTCGATACCCCATCCGGTCTCGTCACCGTTACCGGCGAGGTCGACCGCGAATTGCTGGGCGAGGAAGCGGAGGCGAGGATCTTTACGATCGCGACCGTCGATCCGGAAGCGGAAGCGGGAACCGAGCTGACCGCAACGACCTGTGCGTCGGAGGGGACGGACGGGGGAACCCCGGCGGCGACACCGGGCGCGACGCCGTGCGCCGGGGACAGCGAGACGCTGACGATCACCGTCGCCGAGAGCCCGGCACCCGCGGGGGCGGCGACGGAAGCCGCGACGACCGAGCCGACGGCGGAGGCCACGCCGGCGGACGTGGTCGTCGCGGCGGCCCCGACCGAGGAGCCGACGGAAGAGCCTACAGTCACCCCCGAGCCCACGGCCACGGCCACTCCAGAGCCCACGGCCACGGCCACTCCAGAGCCGACCGCCACTGCCACCCCGGTTCCTCCGACCGCGACGGCGACCCCAGAGCCCACCGCGACGGCAACCCCGGAACCGACCGCCACTGCCACCCCGGTTCCTCCAACAGCGACTCCAGAGCCGACCGCCACGGCGACTCCAGAGCCCACGGCTACCACGGTTCCTCCAACAGCGACCTTGGTGCCCACCGCTGAGCCCACCGCGACAGCGACCCCGGTTCCTCCAACAGCGACTCCAGAGCCCACCGCCACCGCGACCCCGGAACCGACCGCCACCGCCACGCCGACTGAGGAACCTACAGCCACCCCGGAGCCCACCGCCACTCCAGAGCCCACCGCCACCGCGACCCCGGAACCGACCGCCACCGCCACGGCGACTCCAGAGCCCACGGCTACCCCGGTTCCTTCAACAGCGACTCCAGAGCCCACCGCCACCGCGACCCCGGAACCGACCGCCACCGCGACGGCGACCCCAGAGCCCACCGCGACGGCAACCCCGGAACCGACCGCCACTGCCACCCCGGTTCCTCCAACAGCGACTCCAGAGCCTACCGCCACCGCGACCCCGGAACCGACCGCCACCGCCACGCCGACTGAGGAGCCTACAGCCACCCCGGAGCCCACCGCCACTCCAGAGCCGACCGCCACGGCGACTCCAGAGCCCACGGCGACCGCCACGCCGACTGAGGAGCCCACAGCCACCCCGGAGCCCACCGCCACCGCCACTCCAGAGCCGACCGCGACCGTCACCCCGGAGCCGACGGCAACCCCGACTGAGGAGCCCACGGCCACGGCTGAGCCGACGGAAGTGCCGACCGAGGCAGCGGTTGCCGATCTTGTGCCGACCGTCGAGATCGCCTCCGTGGTCGCTCCCGAGGACGACGCGGTCACGATCTCGAGCATCGTCACGCTCGATACCTCCACCGCCGAAGCCGGGCAGGACCTGAGCTTCACCTTCACCGAGACCGTCCCCGACGGCCTGACGATCGACGAGGCGGTCTGCCCGGCGGTCGAAGGCGTCACCTGCGAGGTCACGTTCGACGAGGCGAGCGGCCTGGTCACCGTCACCGGCGTCGTCGAGGAGGCGGCGGTCGGCGGCACCCTGGAGCTCGTGCTCGACGTGACGACGAGCGTCGCGGCCGACACCGAGCTGACGGCGGGCGACCGCCTGACCGTCGAGCTGTGCTCGGAGGCGAGCGCGGACGGATCGTGTGCCGCCGGGGCGACGGCCAGCGAATCCGTCGAGCTGACCCTGGAGCAGGTTGAGCCGACCGCGACGACCGAGCCAACGGCGACGACCGAACCCACCGAAGAGCCGACCGCGACGACTGAGCCGACCGCGGAACCCACGGCCACAGCCGAGCCAACCGAAGTTCCGACCGAGACCCCAGAGCCGACGGCTGAGCCCACGGCAACCGCGACGCCGGTGCCCACGGCTGAGCCGACGGAAGTGCCAACCGAGGCGGTGGTTGCGGAGCTTGTGCCGTCGGTCGAGATCGCCTCGGTGGTCGCTCCCGAGGGCGACGCGGTCACGATCTCGAGCATCGTCACGCTCGACACCTCCACCGCCGAAGCCGGGCAGGACCTGAGCTTCACCTTCACCGAGACCGTCCCCGACGGCCTGACGATCGACGAGGCGGTCTGCCCGGCGGTCGAAGGCGTCACCTGCGAGGTCACGTTCGACGAGGCGAGCGGCCTGGTCACCGTCACCGGCGTCGTCGAGGAGGCGGCGGTCGGCGGCACCCTGGAGCTCGTGCTCGACGTGACGACGAGCGTCGCGGCCGACACCGAGCTGACGGCGGGCGACCGCCTGACCGTCGAGCTGTGCTCGGAGGCGAGCGCGGACGGATCGTGTGCCGCCGGGGCGATCGAAAGCGAATCCGTCGAGCTGACCCTGGAAGAGGCAGCGCCGCAAGAGGGCGCGGTGGCGCCCGCCGAAGAGGCGGACGGCGCGGAACGGCCAAGGACAAGGATCGCCATACCACGCTCGAATTCGATCTTCGACTCCCTGAATCGCGCGAGCACACCGACGACCGGATTGCCGGATACCGGGTATCCGGGTGATGGCGGCGCGAGCGACGGCGATGGCGGCAATCTCCCGCTGATACTCGGCGGGGGAGCACTCCTGATCCTGGCGGCCGGCTGGACAATGGCGGTGCGGATGCGGCCACAACCGCGAGTTCAGCCCCTGACACGCCACCGACACGACAGGTCCACCAACGGGCGAGACTGACGCACAGACCCACCATGATCGAGCGGGCCGGACGACTACCATCGTCCGGTCCAGGTGGAACAGATTACGGATGTCGACGGGGTGGTCACAGTGATCGCCCCGTCGGCGCATCGGACCGATGGCGAGGTAGCGGAGGAAGCCGCCTCAGGCTGACCAAGGAGGCCTCTCGTGAGCATCGAGTTTCTGGTCACGACGTTGGTAATCGTCGCGACCCCCGGGACCGGCGCGATCTACACGCTGGCGGCCGGCCTCTCGCGGGGAGCCCGCGCGAGTGTGATCGCCGCCGTCGGGTGCACGCTCGGGATCATCCCCCACATGGTCGCGGCGATCACGGGGCTGGCGGCCGTGCTGCACACGAGCGCGGTCGCGTTCCAGACGCTGAAATATCTCGGCGTCGCCTACCTCCTCTTCATGGCCTGGTCGACCCTCAAGGAAACGGGCGCGCTCGCGGTGGAGGAAGAGACCGCCCCACGCCCTGCCCTGAACGTCATCGTCTCCGGCGTCCTGATCAACATCCTGAATCCGAAGCTGACCATCTTCTTTTTCGCGTTCCTGCCGCAGTTCGTGAGCGCGGATGCGCCGGGCGCCGTATTCAGGATGCTGGAGCTGAGCGCCGTGTTCATGCTGCTCACGTTCGTCGTGTTCGCCGCGTATGGCGTCTTCGCCGCCTCGGTGCGGAACCATGTCGTCTCGCGGCCACGAGTGATGACGTGGATGCGCCGGGTGTTCGCCGGTTCCTTCGTCGCGCTTGGGGCCAGGCTTGCGCTGACCGAGCGGGACTGACCGGAGGAGCGATCGCGAGGCACGCGCATGTATATTCAGCATTCGCCCGAGATCTGGCGCGACTATCCCGAGCTCGTTCCTGGCGTGATCGTGGCCGGGGGAATCACCGCTGATGCCTCCGTCGGTGCCCAGGTGACGGCGTTGACGGGCGTGGTGAGGGAGCGTCTGGCGAGCGGGACAGAAGCCCAGTTCCCCGAGATTCAGGCCTGGCGGCGGACGTTTTCGCGGATGGGGCTCAAGCCGACCCAGTACCGGTGCGCGTCCGAGTCGCTGCTGCGGCGCTTCCGAAAGGAGGGGTCGCTCCCCCCGATCCATCCCCTGATCGACCTCTGCAACGCGGTCTCACTCGCGTTCGCGATCCCGGTCGCGGTGTTCGACGTGTCCCGGATCACGGGCGGGATCGAGGTCCGCCATGCGTCCAGCTCCGAACGGTACGAGGCGTTCTCCGGCGAGACGGAGGGAGTGGAGGCGGGGGAGGTGATCTTCGCGGACGACGCCGGGATAGCGCACGCCCGGCGCTGGACCCACCGCCAGAGCGGGCTCTCGGCGGTGCGGGAGACGACTACCGACGTCCTGATCGTCGCCGAGGCGATGCATGACTCGGCATCCGCGGATGTCGCGCGGCTGGTCGCCGCGCTCACCGGGGACCTGACCGCAATCTGGTCGACCGCCCCGACGACCGCCGTGCTGAGCGCGGCATCGCCACGGTTCACCGTCTGAGGCGCGGGAGTGGGCGGGCGGACACTTTGCTCGTCGCCTGCAATGGTGTTCCACCGCGCCTGCCATGACAGGACGAACGAGGGGTGGGGTGCCGGTTACCGGCCGCGGAGGCGGTCCCACAATGATTTGCGGCCTGTCGTCGGGTCGGGCCATTGAGTTCCGCGTTGCCCACCGCGCATCCGCCCGAACACGCCGCTCCGGACGACGCCGAAGATCATGAGGCCGAAGAAGAGCACCGCGACCGCCAGGTTGCCGAAGGTGCCGAAGTTGAGGCGCGGCCGCTCTCCGATACTGATGTAATAGAGCGCGACGCTCGCGAACACCGTACAGATCCCAACGAACACGAATCCGAGTGCGTTATCCCGATTGAACATGCCGTCTCTCCTTGCCCTGCCGTCAGTGGATGGCGGTGTACGGCGTCGCCGAACGTGCGGATGTTGCGCGCCACCCGATTGCCAGAGGCAGTCCTGTGGGTTCAAGGCGGGATGATCCCGCGGTGCGCCGGGTTCGACGCGTAGTGTCGGCACAAAACCGAGTTTGACATACCGCGTCGCGGCATCGATGCCGCTTACACGATCGTCCCCTACGAATTCCGGCCATGATGCCGCTTACCGATGCCGCTTACCGATGCCGCTTACCGATGCCGCTTACCGATGCCGCTTACCGATGCCGCTTACCGATGCCGCTTACGACGTGGCGTTGGCTTCGAGGACCGCGGTCATGACGCTCACCGCGTCGGGCGTCGGATCGCCCGCGGCCGACGAGGCGCCGACCCGGTAGAGCACGGTGCCATCCTGGACGTAGAGCGCGACGTTGGTCGATCCGTCTTCATTGGTGATCTGGAGAAGGCGGGCGAGATCGCCGAGGTCCGGGGCCTCGACTTCCTCGTAGCCAAGGCCGTCGACGAGGATGTCGGAGAAGAAGGGGAGGGCTTCGGCGGCGGCTTCCGGGGTCGCGAAGCCGTGCGCGCTGACGGAGAGGAACGCGGTTTCATCTTCCCCGATCACCGCGGGATCGGAGGCGTTGAAGGTCCGTTCGACGTTGCCTGTCCAGCCCCAGGTCTCGAGGTTCGTCTCGGCGGCGCGCGATCCACCGAGCGCTTCGACGACGTCCGCGAGCGTGCGCTCGATGTCGGCCGGGGTATCGAGCCCTTCGGGGGCGACGGCGGTTTCGGGGAGGAGGGCGGCGAGCTGCTCCGCGTTGAGAGCCCCCGCCGTATCCGCGGCGCCGGCGGCGGTTGTCGCGCCAGCCGGGGGTTCGGTTGGCCCAGCGGCGGCCGGATCGGTCGGGGCGGGTTGAGTGGGCGGGGAGGTGGGCGGGGTGGCGGCTGGCCCGGCCGCGGCCGTTTGATCGACCGCGGCCTGGGCGGCGATCGTTTGATCCGCGGAGGTGGTTGCCTGAGCGACGACGGTCTGGGCGGCGAGCACCTCGTCACTGGGCTGATCCGGCTCATCGTCGCGCAGGAGCAGGTAGCCGAAGATTGAGAGAGCCCCGAGCAGGAGGACCGTGAAGCCTCCGATCGCGGCGGCGACGAACTGTCGGCGGCGGCGCTGGCCGGAAGGAGCAAGATCGAGCGGGCTGTAGTCGTAGTCGGTTCGGACGGGAGCGATCAGGGTGGCGGGATCGGCTCCATCCGGGACGGTGCCAGGTGCCTGGCGTTGCGAGCCGGATGCGGACTCGCGAGCGCTCGATGATGGTGGCGATGTCGGTGCCTGGCTGATCTGCGATCGTGGCCGTTGCGGTCGTGGCTCCATAGACGTGGTTGACCCGGATCCTTTCTCGGAGGGCGATCGGTGAACTGGCGGCGAGATCCCTGGCGGGCACGTATCCGGGGGTTTCGTGCGATCGTGTCGCGTTGTCCCGCGACCGGATTCCGACCGTGCGGTGAGTATAAGCGGCGACGCGCCGGGGACGTGGGCGCCGTCAGCGTCCCCGCCCTGATAACGACGCCATGGCAGGGAGGTTTCGGGAGCGCGCGGCTGCTCGCCGCGGCCCTGGCGGTGACAATTGGACAACCGTTTACATTGGGTTCGCAAGCCCCTACGATGGTCAGTATGCAATTGCAGAGTGTCGCGGCGCCTTCAGGAGCATCGTTGCCGCGCATCGAAATGAGCGGTGGCGACAGGTTGGGAGCTCAGGGAATGCACGACGACGCGGTGGTCATCGAAAGCGGCAACCCGTCGGGTTCCGAGGGAGGGGCGATCCGGGCCGGTCAGGCTATCGAGCGGGCGGGTGAATCCGCCTCCCGGCCCTCCTCGACGCCGCATGATCCGGCGTTGGCTCGCTTCTACATGACCAGCGATCTTCGCGCCGCGACCAGCCTGACCCGGACCCATCTCGATTTCTACCTTCGTGAAGGCGTGATCGTGCCGACAGCGCGGACCGAGAGCGGATACCTCCTCTTCGACGACGGCGAGCTCGGCACGCTGCGTCAGGTGATCGCCTGGCGGCAGGACGGGATCGGGATCCGCGAGATCAGGGCACGGCTGAACCGGAGCCGGCCGGGAGAGGAGGCGATTGGATGATGCTCGTTACTGAATCGCCCGCCCCCACGCGCGTCCCGATGCCGCTTGCGAAGGCAACCACACAGGGTTGCCCCTACCACCGGATCGGACGACTATCACATCGATCGTGGGCCGGGACGGCAGGACGCCGGTTGGCGGTGAATCGTAATGAAGGCGTCGGGGATTTCGCCGGTCTCACGCGGTCCGCGGCGGGCGGCAGGGTGACCACATGCGCGATCTGACGCCGGGCGGGGGCGCGGCTGGCACGCTGGTGCCGTCACGGGAGCCCTTGCCGGAGCGGGTTGGCGATCCGTTCGTGACCGCCCCGGTCGAGACGGATCCCGCGGCATGGATAGCGATACCGTCGCGCGTCTCTGTGCTCGATGATCTGACGACATGGATCACCGATCGGGAAGCGTCCCGACGCGGCGGGCTGGCGGTCGTGAGCGGCGACGCGGGCTCGGGCCGGACCGCCCTGCTCACGGCACTGGCGGGGTCGCTCGCGGAGCATCCCGGCCTGGTCGTGGCGACCGTTGCCGACGACGGGAACCGCCGATCCGACGCGCTGCTGCCGCGGGCGATGATCGCGGCGCTGGGGGCAGTCCCGGCGGGACGCACCGGGCGTGAGCTGATCGCGGAGGCGCGCGCGGAAATGCGCACCCATCTCGATGCCGGTCGGCGACCGGTGCTCCTGATCGACAACGCCGCGCTGAACGGATCGCAGCTCGAGATCGTCCGCATGCTGCTGCTTCCCATGGAAGACGACAGGTCGCCCGACCCGCTGCTCGTGTTGTTCGGGCCGCCGGAGCTGGGCGACCGGATCAGGCGGCGACGGGCGCTGGCCGGGATGGTCGAGCGCAGCTACATCCTGCCGCCGCTCGAACCGGCGGAGATCGGTGCGCTGCTCGCTGGACCGCTCGGCGGGCGGTCGTGGTTCAGCGGGGAGGCGATCGCGATCATTGCCGCATGGTCGGGTGGCAATCCAGCCGGGGCGCTCCGGATCGCTGGCGCGTGCCGGCGAGAGGCGATCGCGCGCAATCGCACTGACGTCGATGGCGAGATCGCGCGGGACATCGCGACCCTCCTGAGCGACAGCGGAGAACCGGGCGCTCCGCCGCCAAGGATCCCGGCCGATGCGGTCCAGACCAGGCTCGATCTCGGATTCCCCGTCGCGGAGCTGGCTCCGGTCCCGAGCGGTCGGTCGCCGCGAGCGCGGAGGCGGGGATGATGCGGGCCGATCGCGAGGCAGTGCCATTGCGGAGGATGACAAGAGTGTACGTACAAAGAGGCGAAGCGGCTGCCGACCGGCTATGCTGGTTGACAGAACCCGAAAGGCAGGTCGGGGATGGGTCGAAGCCGCGCATGTGGGCGGTTTCGACCGGTTCCGGATCGCGAACCGGAGATCGAGAAGGCATGAGGTCCGGCGCGGCCGGGCCGTCGCAAGGAGCGAGAGCGCACGGAAAGAGGAGATCTTCGCGATCGAATGGAGAACAGGTCACCATGCGAGATGATCCGGACAACGAAAAAGACCGGTGCGCCAACACCGGCCTTCTTCAAGGATCATCGTTTGGTGGAAAGTTCATGAACGTCGAGCTTCGATCGGACCGTCGCCAAACCGCCTGATCGTGGACCGACATCTGGTATCGCCTCTGTAGCCCCGCCAAGGGAGGGTTTCGTGTACCCAAGCGACGAGTGCATTCTAGCCATGCCATCCGTGGTGTGTCAAGCCGTGACGTGCCTGCTTACGTACCTGCTTACGTACCTGCTTACGTGCCTGCTTACGTGCCCGCCCGGCACCGCTCCGATCCAGACCGGGGCTCGCTGAGGCGATGCCCGACCGGCGCCCGAACAGCCGCGACGAGCGGTCGAGCAGCGAAGAGACTCCGGAGCGGATCGCGCCGGAGGAACTGTCGCGCCCGCCACGGGTGACCGCCAAACGGGTCCGGGCTCAACCACCGGCGGACGGCGCGGACATTACCGGGGTGGTCGGCGACGCCTCGGCGGCCGGCACGCGCTCTGGCGACGATGTACGCAAGCGTGGCTGGTTCTGGCACTGGAACAACATCGTGACCCAGTACGCGCCGCTGATCGGGCTCAAGGGGGTGGGCCTGCTCAATTCGTACACGGTGTGGACGGACCGGCGCGAGGAATCCCCGCACCGGGGGTACGCCTTCCCCTCCCAGCAGAGCGAGGCTGACTTCTACGGCGAGGACCGGGCCGAGCTGATTACGATCAACAAGATTCTGGTCGCGCTCGACCTGATCGAGATCCGCAAGGAGATGGTGCCGCGGATCGACGAGAAGGGGCGCCGCTGGAAGGTGCCCCACAACTTCTACCGGGTCAAGGATCACGGGGACGGCTTCACCCTGACGACCGGCGCCGTGATCCGGGTAGTCGAGCTGGCGGAGCGGGACCGCACGGTCTACCGCTACCTGCGGCGGATGTTCTCGCCGAAGTTCTCGCCGATCGACGGCGACAACGCCTGGCACGCGATCCTGAAGGAGCTCCGCCCGAGCGAGGCCTGGCAACGGCTCGCGGCTCGCACCACGCGCGACGAGGACCGGGCGTCGGCGCGCAGCAAGGCCGGGCATGCCTCGCGACGGGCGGCGGGAAACCCGGACCCGGCGGTCGATTTTTTTGTACCCACAGGCGGTGACACCCCGTCCCACGAGCCGACAGACTCCGACAGTGGCAATGACAGCATCTCTGTCGAAGCATCTGGCGGTATGGTGATCGACGAAACCTCTGTTGCACTGGTCAACACTGGTTCGGCGACCTCTGATGATCGGGGCAACACTGGTTTGGACGAAACTTCGGAACCCGATGTTGCTCCGTCCAACACTGCCCCGGCAACCAGTGTTGGACGGAGCAACAGGACGTATCACCAAGTTAAAACTACGACGACCACTGGAGTGATTGACGATCTGGAGGGACGTGATTCGGAGCTGGCGCGGTTCGGATCGGAGCTCCCGCCGGGTGAGGGGCGCGGGGAAGACCGGGCGATCCAGGCATACGAGGAGGCGAACGACCGGGTTTCGACACCGTTGGAACGGCGGCTGCTGCGGGGCCTCGCCGGTCAGTTCGGGGCGGCGGCCGAGGCGGGCGGATCGAGCGGCTGGGGTTGGCTAACCTCGGCGATCGACGACGCGGTCGCGGCCGGAAGCACGTTCGTGGCGCCGCGGCGGCTGCGCGAGATCCTGACCCGATGGGAGCGCGACGGAGCCCCGGCGGAATACGGCGGAACCGACCCGGCCGCGCGCCGGGTCACCCCATCCGGATCCGCCGATGACCACCGGGCATCGCGACCCCCGCGGCCTGTGACAGGCGATGCGAGCGTCAGTCATAAGAGAGCGCGCGAAGACGAGCGGCGGGTGCCGGATGTGGGTATTGGGTCGGAGCGAGACGCATCGGTGGTGGATGAGGCGTCCCCGCCGTTGCCCGTGCAAGCGCCGCCGTTCATGATCGCGGAATGTGGGATGACAAGCCGGCAGGTCTGGTCGGCGCTGCTCGGGGAGCTCCGGATGTCGGAGGCGATCGGGAGGACGGATGTGGATACGTGGCTCCGAGACTCGCTGCTGCTGGGACGCGGCGAGACGGACGCGCTGATGGTCGGGGTGCCGCACGAGCTGGCGCGGCGGCGGGCGACGGGCCGGAACCTGGCGGCGATCCGGGCGGCGGTGAAGCGGGTGACGGGTGTCTCGCTAACGGTCGAGGTGGTGCTGATCCGGGAATGGGCGGAGAGGACCGCGGATGCCGATGGCGTCGATTCAGCCGCGGGAAGCGGATGATGTTGCGCAAAACGCGACGTCGACATGAATTATGCGCTAGATGGGGGCGCATTCGTGGTAGGGAGTGTCGAATAAGTGGTGATTGGTCGCGGGTGGCCACCGATGCCGCTTACAGGGCCACCCTACGGGTTTATGGGGTAGGGGTGCTGTGGCCCACGGAATGATGAGATTGATCGGGCCGTGGGTCGTGATCGTGGCGGCCGGGTGGGGGGCGGATGCGATCGGGATGCCGGTCGCCTGGCTCGTCGGGCCGATGCTGGCGTCGGTCGCGCTGAGCGTGGCCGGGTACGCGCCGGGGCCGCGCGAGCCGGTCGCGAGCTGGGTCTTCGTGGTCGTCCAGGCGATCATCGGGGCGACCCTGAGCGCCTCGTTCACGATCGACGCGCTGGCGCCGCTGGGGGAGCACTGGCTGCCGATCGCGCTTGCGGTCGTGCTCGTGCTGGTCGTGAGTATCGGGGCCGGGGTGGTGCTGGCGCGGATCGCCGGGCTCGATGTGGCGACGGCCTCGCTGGGGACCGTGCCGGGCGGGGCGGCGGGGATGGTCGCGATGAGCGAGGAGATGGGCGGCGATGCCCGGCTCGTCGCGTTCATGCAGTATGCCCGGCTGGTGATCGTGATCCTGACGATCGCGCTCTTGGCGCGGTTCGTGAGCCCGGACGCCGAGCCGGTCACGCAGACGCTGCGGACCGGGGAGGGCTCGCCACTGGCGGTGCGCTACGGGCTGGCGGTCGCGGTGGCGGTGTCCGGGAGCTGGCTCGGGATCCGGCTGCGGTTGCCGGCGGGCGCGCTGGTGGGGCCGATGATCGTCGGGCTGGTTCCCGGGTTGATCGGGGTCGGGCCGCTGGCCTGGCCGGCGTTCGTGCTCTCCGGGTCGTACCTGCTGCTGGGGGCACGGGTGGGGTCGCGGTTCGACCGGGCGAGCATGCGGAGGATCTGGGGGCTGCTGCCGTATGCGCTGGGGTTCATTCTCGGCCTGAGCCTGATCTGCGCCGGGCTCGGCTGGGCGCTGGCGGCGGTGACTGGGCTCGACCTGCTGACGGCACTGCTGGCGACCTCACCGGGCGGGATCGACGCGGCGACGATCGCGGCGCTGGACACCGGGGCGAACGTGACGATGGTGGCCTCGATCCAGATGGCGCGGCTGCTGCTGATGGTGCTCGTCGGGCCGTTCATCGTCCGGCGGCTGGTGCGGCGTTCGCGGGGCCCCGCACTTCATCGTGGCGATGGGCGTTGATTGCGGGAAGAGGTCGATGGCGTTCGCGTGGACAATGACGAGGTCGGGCGGATCGTTCGCGAGCTGCACGAGCCAGATGGGCCTGACGTCGTGCCGGTCGGGGAGATTCCATCGGAGGCGCTGGGGCACTGGCCGAACCGCGCGACGGATCGTGTCGTCATCACCCGCCGGTCGCGAGCTCATTACCTGGAGGGCGCTTTGCGCCGATGCAGGACCGGCTTCAGCGCGGGGCGCTTTCGCCGGGGGATCCCTCGTCGCTCCGCTCCCTCGGGATGACAAGCTCAATGAAACGGCTGTGAACAGGTCCATGTCGCGACCGGGCCGGGTGATACGGTGGCGTTGTCCGGCCGGCAGGATGACACCCACGATATTAATGTCCCAGACTGCATGTGCGCGTAGATGGCGAATCTTCGTTAGCGCGAACTCTTACCGAGGAGGGGGTCCCTTGGCCTCAACAGCGTATGCCGAGATCGTCCGTCGCAATGCAAGGCGATGGGAGGCGATGGCAAAACACAGATCAGGCATGCGCCTGGATGACCATCGGGCTGGCCACAGCGCGCTGGACTCGGAAGAACTTGAACTCCTGGGTGACCTGCGGGGAAAACGAGTCCTTCACCTTGCATGCTCGGTATGCGACGAAGGAATCACCATGGCGGTGCGAGGAGCCCAGGTCGTGGGCGTCGACATCTCCGAGACCCACATCCGGGTTGGACAAGAGAAGGCCAACGCTCTTGGTGTCGAGATTGAGCTTCGCGTTGGCAATATGATGGATCTTGACGAGGATTTGCGCGATTTCGACATTGTGTATATCAGCACCGGTGGGATCTGTTGGGTACCCGATCTCGATGACTGGTTGATCGGGGTCAGGAACGCCCTCAAACCTGCCGGCCGTGTGCTTGTTGCGGAGCATCACCCATTCTGGGAGATGATGGGAGCCGCGGGCGATCGGCAATTGACGGTGCTATCGGACTACTTCGGGAAGCACGATCTTCCCGCCATTCGCGATACATCCAAGGCTGCAATCGGAGTTGCCGAGACTTCTGACGACGAACACGCTCTTCAGTCATTCGTCTGGGGGATCGGCGCGGTGGTTTCTGCCCTGATTAGGCATGATTTCCAGATCGTGGCACTCCTGGAACTCCCATATGCTGATATGTTCCGCGGCCTTGGGGATGCGGCCGACTGCGTGCCAGCGGTATACAGGCTGATGGGAAAACGCGGCTAGCGTCCAGTAATCATGAGCACCGGCCCCGTCAGGGAGGCGGTGAGGTCATCGGCATACCGCGGCAGATCGGCCGGCGAGGCGTCACGGGGGCTGGACCAGCCTTTTCGGCAAGGAATGATCCGGGGCAGGTCACCGCTTTTGCCTATCATTTCCCGTTGCTCCTGAGTGTTCAAGGGGACTGCCAGCGCAGCGGAGTCGCGGGGGTGCCGGAGATGGGAAAGCGGGACGACGCTGAGGCCGTCGGTGTGGCCGCGGCGGGAAACCCATACCCCCAAGTCTGAACAGTTACCGTACATATACGGACGTTGACACAGTCAACTGTGTCAACTAAAGTCATCAGTGCTATTCCCCGGTGATCCTCTCCCGGCCTTTGAGCCGGTGATGGTCCCGGGGTTATTTCTATCCTTTGGGTCCATTGCATGGTTTCCAATCTGATTAGGGCCCTGGAAATCCCCCTCCCTCCGGTCCGCTTGGAAGCGTATCGCCCTGTGGGGGCAAGTGATCATCAAATGGTGGTGAACTACCTCTGGAATATCGAACTCTCCGAAGCTCTCTATCCCTGCCTCCAGAGCTTCGAGGTGGCCCTGCGCAACAGTATTCATGTCTCCCTCAGCGATCATTTTCAGAGCGAGTTCTGGTTTGATCAGGGCATTCTCCTTGAATGGCAAGAGGAGACGCTGCAAGAGGTGAGGGAACAGCTCACAACCTATCAGAAGCCACATGAGGCTGGTCGGATCGTGGCCGAGCTTCCCTTTGGCTTCTGCTCCAGTATGTTCAACCGGCCGTATGAGCCGGTCTGGTATGCCGATGGGGCACGGCCGCTCACCGCCGTCTTCCCCAATCTTCCCCGCACACTGCGGAAGCGCAAGCTCATCTCGCAACGCGTGGAGCGGATTCGGCTGCTCAGGAATCGGGTGAGTCCCTTCACCGTCGCCAGGACCAAGACCCTCGCCCATGAGACGACGCACTACCTGGCCGATCACAAGGGAGATGGCGACCGCCACGACGCGGAGACGGTAGCAGAGGCCCCAGCCTTCGTCGCGATGAACCACTTCAATCTTGACACCGGAGACTATTCATTCCACTACCTGACCGGCTGGGCTGAAGACAAGGAACACCTGCACACTAACTTGGAGGAGATCCGCAGGATCATCAGGGCCGTCGAGGGAGTGGGAGATCCCTGCGAGGACGAGTTCGGGAGCTTTAAGGCAATTGGCACACGGGGCTACTGGCCAAAGAGATCCTCGAGATGGAAGCGAAGATCGATCGGCACGCCCTTAATCTCTGAAGACATGCCGGGTTATATTGATCGCTGCTTGGATAGGTTTTGTAGTACATGTGCGGACGTTGACACAGTTAACTGTGTCGGCTAAAGTTATCAGTGCAATCCCCCGGGTATCCCCTCCCGGTCCGTAAGGGCCGGTGATGATCCCGGGGTTTCTTATATTCTAAAAAGGTTGTTGATTGATGGTCGCGCAGTTCGTCGCCGCGCTAGAACGGCCAATCTCCCGCATCCGACTGGAAAACTACCGCGACGGTGGTAGTGACCTTGATATGGCCGTCAATTATTTCTACAACCTCGAGCTCTCAGAAGCACTCTATCCGACACTCCAAGCGTTAGAGATTGCCCTGCGAAACAGCGTCCACCAAACGCTAAGCCAGCACTTCAACAATCCATACTGGTTTGATACGCCAAGACTCTATCCGGCGCCACCACCGCCAGAAACGGTGCCCTGGCAAGAGAAGGCGATCCAGGAGACGCGAGACACGCTAACTAATGAGAAGAAGTCGCATGATCCGGACCGCATCGTTGCCGAAATGCATTTGGGTTTTTGGAACAGCCTCTTCAATCGACCATTCGTGCAACCACTCTGGCTTCCCAATCAGGGTGCACTCCTAGCTCAAGTTTTTCCTCATGCCACCAGAACCCAGCAGGTACCCAGATATATCCAGAAACGAATCACTCGGATTCGGCTGCTCAGGAATCGGGTGATGCACTACGAGCCTATTTGGAGTCGACAACATCTCCAGCAGAACCACGCGCAGGTCCGCGAAATGCTCTCATGGATCAGCTCAGCTATGCACGACACAATCAAGATGTGCGACCGCTTTCCCGATAGGTTGACTGTGGGACGGGCGGACATGCAACAACGTATTCAGGACGAGATCCAGAAGCGCAATCCCTAATGTACCCGGCAGGTGGCACGCCTGAGCCTAAGGAGAAACGATTTAGATAATGGATTGGGGAACATTCTGGACACTCGTCGTTGGTGCGGCGATTACGCTTGTCTCAACCCTGAGCGCGACCATGGGCACGGAGCTGTTCAGAGAGCGTCGTGCGGAGAAGAAGCGACGATCCGAAGTCGAGGAGAAACGCATCAAAGCACTCCAAACCGATATCGTCGAGCTCGCAGACCGCGTAAAGGCATTACAAGCTGAGAAGAAGATGGGTTCGCTCGGACAAATGACCCGAGCATCAAAACAGGAGGCGGTCCTTGGATATCTTGCTGCCCGGATTGCTCGCATCGCGGTTGGAGCCTCCCGGCTCGCTGACGACGAGGCGCGCGATCGTCGAGGAAGTCCGAGTTGCCACTCGAAGCCTGGCAACTGATGACAAAGACTACGTCAAGCTCGTTGACGAGTTTGCGCCCGTTGCTGAGAGCGCTAATCGACGCCTGGGGGAGCTGATCCGCCGGCGAAAGTGGTAGGAAGCGAGCTGGTCGACGCTGATCCGACCGCGGCGACGGGCGACATCGGCGGACGCGACCGATCTGGTGATGACCGAGAACGAGTTCAACAATCCTCCAGCGGAGGGAAAGCAGTTCTTCATCGCGCGGGTCGCGGTGACGTATACCGGCTCGGAAAGCGGGATGCCCGCGTCGGAGCTGAACTTTCAGGCGGTCGGCGCTGCGAACGCGGCCTATGCGACGTTCACCGACACCTGCGGGGTGATTCCGGATGACAGCTATCTGGTCAGCGATCTGTTCGAGGGCGGCTCGGCCGAGTTCAACGTCTGCTGGGCGATCGACAGCGAGGACGCCGGCTCGCTGGTGATGTACGTCGAATCCTTGTTCGACTTCGATTCGGACCCGGTCTGGTTCTCGCTGGAGGAGTAAGCCGGTCGAATCTCGGAGAGAAACGTGGTGCGGGTGGCGGTGTTCTCGGATATACAGGGCAATCCCGTGGCGTTCGATGCGGTGCTGGCGGACATCGAGGCCGCTGGCGGGGCCGATCGTCACTGGTTCGTTGGGGATGCGGTGGCCAAGGGCTACGATCCGGTCGGGGTGATGAAGCGCCTCGTCGCGCTCCCGAATCTCGTCGCCGTGCGCGGCAACACGGATCGGAACACGGTCAGCGACGTCTGGCGCGATCGGGCGCCGACGCTGGACGAGGCGCAGGCGGACCGTGCCGAGCTGCTCCGGTTGATCAGTCTGGTTCAGAGCTTCGCGTGGACGCGAGGCGCGATCACGTCGGCCGGGTTCCACGAGTGGATCGCGTCGCTGCCGCTGGACCACCGCACCGCACTCCCGGACGGAACGCGGGTGCTGCTGGTACATGCCTCGCCGGGAAAGGATGGCGGGCTCGGGCTTCACGCTGGGCAATCCCTCGAAGAGGCGCGCTCCGCGCTCACGGGAGCGGATGCCGATCTGGTGTTCGTCGGGCACACGCACGCCCCGATGGACCGGACGGTCGACGGAGTGCGGGTAGTCAATCTCGGGAGCGTGAGCAACCCGGTGACGGACGATCGGCGGGCGATGTGGACGCTGCTCGACGCCGACCACTCGGGGTATCGGCTGGAGCGGCGGTTCGTGGACTACGACCTGGCGCTCGTGATCCGGAACCTCGCGGCCGTGCGGCATCCGTTGCGTTCCCTGATCAGCGATTTCTTTCGGGATGACGATTCCTGAAGGGGGGTGACGGGTGCCGCGGGTTGCCGTTTTCTCGGATTGTCATGGCAACGCGATCGCGCTGGAGGCGGTGCTGGCGGATGTGGCGCGGGCGGGCGGGGTCGATGCGCACTGGGTGATCGGCGATGTCGCCGACATGGGAAGCGATCCGGCCGGATGCATCGCGCTTCTGCGGGGTCTGGGGAACGCCGTGGTGGTCCGGGGCAACGGCGACCGCGCGGTGGTGCGGAGCGACGCCGACACGCTCGCTTCCCGCGTGTCATCAATGTCTCCCGACGACATCGGCCTGGAGCTGATGTATCTCGAAGAGGCGGCGTGGACGCGGGGAGCGATCACGCAGGTGGACGTCGCGCACCTCGACTGGCTGGAGGAACGGGCGCTGGAGTCGCGGCAGACGCTGCCGGACGGGACGCGGGTGCTGCTGGTGCATGCCGCGCCGGGCCGGGATGATGGCCCGGGTCCGCTTTCGACGCATAGCGATGACGACATGCGGGAGATGCTCGCCGGATGCGACGCGGACCTGGTGTTCGTCGGGCACACGCACGTCCCGATGGACCGGACCGTCGATGGGTTCAGGGTGGTGAACACCGGGAGCGTAAGCAACCCGGTGACCGACGATCGGCGCGCGATGTGGACCTTCGTCGACGCGGACAATGACGGGTATCGGCTGGAGCGCCGGTTCGTGGCGTACGACCAGGAGCGGCATCTGCGAGAGCTGGATCGGATGCGGCACCCGGCGGCGGAGGCGATCCGGGCGTTCTTCGAGGGGAAGGCGGCGAGATGACGTCGCCCTTCGCGGTCCTTATCCCAAGCGCGCCGCTTGAGTGGTCATAATAATGTTACCGATGTCCCCGAACGGGTGGTGTCAGCCAATTGCGGATTAGCGTGCGCGGGCTAGGGGTTGTCCGCAAATTCGCCCGTGCCATCGTCTGTAGGGGCGGGTGACAGCGGTTTTCAGAAGTTGTGCTCGACGGACATGGAGGGCGCTCTGCGGCGGCGACGCGGCTGCTCGACACAGCTGTTGGAGTTCCCATTCGAATCCGCTGCGCGTCGCTCCGATACAGCCGCTGGAATCACAGGGGCGGGTGCTTCTTTCGCAAACCGCTGTAGAACGCAGGGAGTGCCGGCTACACGGCTACACCGCGACTCGCCGTGCTGAACTCCTTTGTGTCTCATGCCACCGGGTCAGTCGCGGAGGCCGGAGATCCCGCCGTCGATCATGAAGGTCGCCCCCGTCACGTACGACGCCTCGTCGCTCGCCAGGAACAGCAGCGCGTAGGCGATCTCCCTTGACTCCGCCTGCCGCCCCAGCAGCGTGTGCGGCGCCCCCGCCGCCCGCATCGCCGCCTCCGCCTCGGCCATCGTCTCGCCCGTCCGCGCCACCCGGTTCCGGACGTGATACGGCGTCAGGGTCGGACCGGGCGAAACCGCGTTGACCCGGATTCCGGCGCCGGCGTGGTCACAGGCCATCGAGCGCGTCAGCGCCAGCACCGCGTTCTTGGTCGCGTCGTACTGCGCCATCCCGCTCCGCCCGACCGTCGCGTTCGCCGACGAGACCGTCACGATCGAGCCGCCTTCCCCGCTGACCATGGCCGGGATCGCGTACTTGCAGCCGTAGGCGACCGCCAGCAGGTTGACCCCGATCACGAACTCCCACGACTCCGGCGTCGCCTCCGTCACCGGCCCGTGGACGCGCACGGCGGCGACGTTCGCCAACACATCGAGGGTGCCGAACCGGGCCACGGTCTCCGTCACGGCGCGCGCCGCTTCAGACTCCCGCGTCAGGTCGGCGGCGATCGCCCCGATTCGCTCCCCGGCCGGGTCGATCCCATCCGCGGCGGCCTGTGCCGCGTCGCCATCGAGATCGACGATCATGACGCGCGCGCCCTCTTCATGGAAGAGCCGGGCCGTCGCCTCCCCGATCCCGCCACCGCCGCCCGTCACCAACGCCACCTTGCCCGCCAGTCGATCCGCCATGTCTTTTCCCTTTCCATGCTCACCGTGACCCCGTGCGTCACCCTACCACCGCCCGTTCGCTCTCCCAACGGCAGGGCGCGGTGGGGCTGTCATCGCGACGCTTCTTCTCTGCTTTATTGATGTGTTCACCGATAAGCGGGCGAATGTGGCGCATATCATGCGGGGAACGATTCCAGGTGCATCACATCGAATGGACCACCGTTCGCTCTATCGTCGCGCCGGTTGTCCACCGCTTGCCTAGTGGTCTGTCAGGGCTGATCTGCCATGCACGGTCGAGCGGGCCGCACCTCCCGTCGTACGGGCGGACTCCATGTCCGCCCCAAACGGTGCCGCCAAGGCCGGCGGTTGACGCGTGACAGACCACTAGAGCGGTTTGCGAAACACGTGCCCGTGTTCTGTCATCCCAACAGCTGTGTCGAGCAGTTGCACCGGAGGGACGGTCCCACGCTTCGCTCTGGATAAACTACGCGACGAGGGATCCCAACAGCTGTGTCGAGCAGCCGCGTCGCCGGCGGAAGCGCCCTCCATTTCCAACAGGCACAACTTCTGGAAACCGCTGTAGCCAAAGGATGTTCCATGACCTCTCGTAACGACCACGACACTCCGGACACTCCGGACGTCCCGGACGCGGCCAGCCCGACCACGGGCTCGCTCGACCGGCGTACCATCCTCCGCCACATCGGCGGTGCCGGCGCGGCCGGGGCGATCGCTGTCACCATCGGCACCCCCCGCGGAGCCGCCGCCTACCAGGATGCCGGAACCCAGGACTCGTCGACGGGAGAGGCCGCGCAAGCCGACGAGACCGACGCGGGCGAGGGCCTGGCAACCGCGGAAGACCTCTTCGTCCCCTCCGCCGAGCGGGCCGACCTCACCGAGTCGAGCGCGCAAACCGCCGGACGTATCCGCCGCCTGGTCGATGACGATCGCGGTCTCTGGCTCGATACCGGCGAGGGCTGGACCAGCCTCGGCGGGCATGTCTTCGATGTCCGCGCCTTCGGGGCCACGGGCGATGGCGAGACCGACGACTGGACCGCCTTCCAGGCCGCCCTCGAAGCGATGACCTCGCCCCTGCTCGACGATTCCACCACCCCCTACGGGCGCACCCTGCTCGTCCCGCCGGGCCGCTACCGGCTCGCCCAGACGCTGATCCTGAATCGCGCGGTGCGCCTGCTCGGGACGGGCGCGGGCCAGTTCGGCGACGCCGTGCTGGTGACCGACCCCGGCATCATCGGGATCATCGTCGAGGAGGCCGATCCCCTCACCGGCGGCCCGAACGGACGCCAGGCCGAAGGCGCGATCGTCGAGCGGCTCCAGATCGAATCGGCAGGCTACACGGGCGGCGCCCGCCAGACGGAAAGCGGCAACACCGGTGGTGCCACCAGCGGTGCGACCAGCGGTGCGACCAGCGGTGCGACCAGCGGTGCGACCGACAGCAACCCGGGCGGCTCGGCCCGTGAGGGCGGCAGCGCGTCAGGCGCGTCGGAAGTCTACGGTGTCTGGCTCCAGGCGGGTGCGACCCTTCGCCGCTGCGCGATCCTCGGCTTCGAGGGCGACGGCATCCACGTCGGAATCGCCGCCGGCGAAGGCGGGACCGCCCAGCAGGCATCGACCAGCGCCTGGGCCATCGATGACTGCCGGGTCGACCAGTGCGGCGGCAATGGACTCTTCGCCGAAGGCAACCGGCCCGGTGTCTGCACGCTGCTGGACGCGACCGCCAATGGCGGCTGGGGCATCGATGACCAAAGCGCCTCCGGCAACACCTATCTCCAGTGCGGAGCCGAGGGCAACGCGCGGGGTCCGTTCCGCGCGGCGGGCGACGCCAACCGCAGCCTCTTCCTCAACTGCTCCTCCGCCAGCGGCCAGCGGCCAAGCTCGTTCGTGCGCAACACGCTCGTCGTCGGCGGCCTCCACGGCTCCACCTTCGAGGGCGGTAACGCCTGGACCGCCAGCGGCACCCGCGTCTTCTACCTCGCCCAGGATCCGGGAACCGGCGAGCCCGGCATCGAGACCGCGCCGACCGTCCAGATCCAGGGCACGACCCGCCAGGAGCAACCGCACCTGCTGGTCAGCGACCCCTCTGGCAATCGCCAGATCGAAGTCGATCCCTCGGGCCGGGCCTTCGTCGGCCCGCTCGCGCCGGGCACTCCCGTTGGCGGAGCTCCCGACGCGGACGGCATCCGGCTCCAGCTCAGCGGCGCCCCCGATGGCCGTGGCGGTGTCCGCTGGGTCCTGATCGATCAGGAGGCGAACTTCACCGGCTGGGTCGCCAACGTCCGCGCCTTCCGTGACGTGGCGGGTCCGGACGCCCCCGACGCCGGAGCCGGATTCAGCGGCCTGCGGCTCACGTTCCAGACGCCATCACCGCGCGACGGGCGCGAGCTCGACACCCTGACGCTTCGCGCCGGGCGAGTCGGCGTCGGCACCACGAATCCGGCCGCCGCGCTCGACATCGCCTCGGTCAGCGGCGGCTTCCTGCCGCCGCGCCTGAGCACCGAGCAGCGTGACGCGATCCAGACCCCGCCGGAAGGATCGGTGCTCTACAACGTGACGACCAAGCGGCTCAACTTCTTTGACGGCCGCGCCTGGCAGGAGCCCGGCGCCGCCACCGGCGGCTGACCCGGACCGGGAGGGATCGCCACACGCCCAACCGGGCCGGTCACGCGCGCCACTCCGACACCGGTCCACACACCCGCAATCGTGTAGGGGCAGACCAACGTGTCTGCCCGGTTTGGCAACGACGCACGCCAAACCCGGTCCGCAACCCGCGTCGCACCGTCACCGGCTCCGCGATCCATGCGTAGGGACATCACAGGGGTGTCCCGCGGTTGGCTGTTACCGTCCATGGTTCGCCGAACCGTGGACGGAGCGCCCGGAATAACCGATAGTCGGACCATGACACACTCGCTCGCCTCCTCACCTCCATCCCGTCGCGACGTCATTCGCGGCTACCTCGTCCTGCCCCACGCCGTCCCGGTCATCGTCGTGATGGCCGCCACCGCCGCCTTCGCCCTGATCGCGGCGGGAGGATGGCCCGGGCTGAGCCCGATGACGCGCCTGCTCGGCGCGATGTTCGGCGGGCAGCTCGCGATCGGCGCCGTCAACGAGCTCGTCGACGCCGATCTCGACGCGATCGCCAAGCCCGACAAGTCGATCCCCTCGGGCCTCGTCTCCCACCACGGCGCGCGGATCGTCGCGATCGTGGGCACGGGCCTGATGACCATCCTCGGTGCGACGCTTGGGCTCGCGGCCTTCGCCCTCTGCGCGCTCGGGACCGGCACCGGCATCGCCTACAACTTCTGGTTCAAGCGCACGATCTGGTCGTGGGTTCCCTACCTCGTCGCCCTGCCGCTGCTTCCGATCTGGGTCTGGACCACCCTCAACACGGTCCCGCCCGGGATGTTCGCGATCTACCCGATCGGCGCGGCGGCGGTGATCGCCGTCCAGATCGCCCAGTCGCTGCCGGACCTCGAGGCGGACGCCGGCTCCGATGTGCGGACGCTGGCCGTCGCCCTCGGCCCCCAGCGGGCGCGGCACACCTGCTGGGGCGCGATGCTCGGAGCCGCGATCCTGGCCGCCCTGCTCGCCCCCATGCTCACCGAAAACGCCCCGCTGGTCTGGATCGCGGCGGCCGTGGCCGGTGCCCTGGTCGGCATCAACGCGCTCCGCTGGCGGCGCGACCCGCGGCTCGGCGCTCTCGCCTGCTTCCCCTGCGCCGCGATCGCCGCCGTCGCCCTCGGCATCGGCTGGACCGCCGCGCTCGTCGCCTAGATGAGCCGGTCCGGGCCGACCATCGCAGGGGACGACCTCCGTGTCGTCCCGGCAAGCGGCATTGGCGGGACAACCCACGATCGTCCTCGCAACGTCCGGAATCCCCACCACATCCGAGCCGGTGATCCCGTGCATGTCCATCCCCCGGGATCAGCGCCGCGTCACCGTATACTGATCTCCGCACGATCGCCCGAGGGAGCACACGACGCATGCCCGGCATTACCCAGTCAATTCGCGGTCTCGGCGGCGTCACGCGGCGTCTCCTCGCCGTGCCCCCGCGCAGCGACCGGAAGGAGATCCTCGACGACGACGGGCACGATCCCGCCGAGCTCGCCGCCAACTTCCGCGATATCCAGCGCGTCAACGGCCTGCTGGGTGGGACATCGACGATCCTGCGCCATCTCCCGCGCCTGCTCGCCGCGATCCCGCCCGGGCGGCCGGTCACGATTCTCGACCTCGCGACCGGCTCCGCCGACATCCCGCTGGCGATCTCCCGCTGGGCGAACCGGCGGGGCCGGGACATTACGATCGTCGCCAGCGACTCGTCGGAACCGGTCCTCGCCCTCGCCCGGAAGCAGGCCGACGATCACCCGGACATCACCGTCCGCCGCTACGACGCCTTGGCCGTACCGCTCCCCGACGACCAGGCCGACATCGTGCTCTGCTCCCTCTCGCTCCATCACTTCGCGCCGGACGACGCCGTCCAGGTTCTGCGCGAGATGAATCGCCTCGCCCGGACCGGGTTCATCCTCAACGACCTGCGCCGGAGCCGGCTCGGCTATGCCGCCGCCTGGATCGCCTCGCGGCTGACCACTCGCAACCGCCTCACCCGGCACGACGCCCCGCTCTCGGTGCTTCGGGCCTACACACCGTCCGAGCTCGACGCGCTCCTGCATTGCGCCGGGATCGATGACGCCGTGATCTCGGCCCACCTCTGGTTCCGGATGGCGGCGGTTCGGATGAAGGCGGCTCCCCATGCCTAGAGCCGGTAGCAGGGAGATTGGCCGCGGAGAGTGGAAGGCGCTTCGCACCGATTCAAGACCGGCTGCAGCGCTTCGCGCCTCCGCCGGGGGGGCCTCGTCGCTTCGCTCCCTCCGACGCGCTGCCGGGATGACAACGTTTTCGCAACGCGCTCTAGTGGTCTGTCAGGGCTGATCTGCCATGAACGGTCGAGCGGGCCGCACCTCCAGTCGTACGGGCGGACTCCATGTCCGCCCCAAACTGTGCCGCCAAGGCCGGCGGTTGACGCGTGACAGACCACTAGGCTTTGTCACCGTCAAGCGATTCCGCCCGTTCTCCGGCCAGCACGCCACCTCATTCCAGCTCCCGTCACGTTCGGAGGTCATTTCCATGGCACGTGAGCGATCCGGCATCGCCTTTCCCCGCGAACGCGACGCCGAGGCCATCGTTGTCGGTGGCGGTCCGGCCGGCAGCGCAATCGCGGCAGCCCTTGCCGAGGCCGGCCACCGCGTCCTGCTGCTCGACAAGGCCAGCTTCCCGCGTCACAAGGCCTGCTCCGAATACATCAATCCGGCGGGGGCCGATCTGCTCGGCGAGATGGGCATGCTCGATGATGTGATGGCGGCCGGCGCGCACCGCATGGAAGCGATGCTCGTCCACGCTCCGGATGGCGGACGATTCGCCGCCAACTACGAGAAGGCCGAACCTGGACGCGCCGCGCTCGGGCTCTCCCGCTACCGGCTCGATCAGCTCCTGCTCGAACGGGCCAGGGCCGCCGGGGCCATCGTCCGCGAGCGCGCCCACGTCCGCGACGTGATCCGGGAGGATGGCCGTGTCGTCGGCGTCGAAGCCATGATCGACGGCATCCGCGAACCGCTTCGGGCCTCGCTCGTCGTCGGTGCCGACGGCCACAACTCCGTCATCTCCCGGAGCCTCGGCCTCGAGGTCGCGTTCCGCTGGCCCGACAAGACCGGGCTCGTCGCCCACTATCGCGGCGTCACCGGGCTCGACCGGTTCGGCGAGATGCACGTCGGGCGTGGCGCCTACGCCGGTCTCGCTCCCTTGGAGGACGGGCTGACGAACGTCGCCGTCGTCGCCCCGGTCAGTGTCGTCTCCGGGCGCTCGGGGTCGGTCGAGGCGTATTTCGAGGACGCCCTGCGGTTGATGCCGGAGGTTGCCCGCAAGCTCGCCGACGCCGATCGGGTCGGCACGATCCGGGGCGTCGGCTCGATGGCCCGCCGCGCCCGCCGCACGGTCGGCGACGGCTTCCTCCTCGTCGGCGACGCCGCCTCGTTTCTCGACCCCTTCACGGGAGAGGGCATCTACGAGGCGCTTCGCGGCGCGCATCTCGCCGCCCCCGTCGTCAGCGCCGCCCTCAGGAACGGCGACGTCTCCGCCGCCGCGCTCGATGGATACCGGATCGCCCGCCGCCGTGCCTTCACCGCCAAGCGCGAAGTCTGCTGGATCGTTCAGGGCTTCATCAGCGCCCCGCCGCTCATGAACTACGTGACGCGGCGGCTCGCCCAGCGCGAAGAGCTCGGGTTGACGATGAGCGGCGTGCTCGGCAACTTCCGGCCAGCCACCCAGGCGCTCTCCCCGGTCTTTATGGCGCGGTTGTTGCGTCCATGACCGCAATGACGAGCGTCAATGAGGAGCGTGCATGAAAACCGACAATACCGTTGAGATGGCCGGCGAGCTCGACCACATCGTCGCGCTCGCGGCCGATATCGAGCGCTGGCCCGAGATCCTGCCGCATTACCGCTGGGTCACCCTGCTCGAGGGTGGTGGCGACCACAAGACGGTCGAGATGGCCGCCCGTCGCGGTCGCATCCCGGTCAAGTGGCGCGCGATCCAGGAGATCGAGCGGGGTGGCCCCACGCCGGTCATCCGCTACACCCACATCTGGGGCGTGACCAAGGGCATGGAGGTCGCCTGGACCTTCGACCTCACGCCGAATCTCGTCAAGGTTCGGATCGACCACGACTACATGCCCATCTGGCCCCTGATCGCGCCCATCGTCGCCCGCCCGGTCGCCGACCGTATCATCGGGCCCCACTTCGTCGGCGCGATCGCCGGCAAGACGCTGGAGACGATCAAGGCGATCGTCGAAGACCGTGATCCGAAGTTCCATCCGGACGGGAGTGTCCGCTCGTGAAGCACCGTGTCGCGATCACCGGAATCGGCGCGATCACCCCGATCGGCACCGGCGTCAAGGACCTCTGGGGCGGCGTCTGCCGCGGGACATCCGCGATTCGCACCATTACCCGGTTCGACCCGTCCCCATTCTCGAGCCAGATCGCGGCCCAGGTCGAGTTCGATCCGCTCGACTACATGGAGCCGAAACGGGCCCGCCGGCTCGACCGCTTCTCCCAGTTCGCGCTCGTCTGCGCCCAACAGGCGCTGGACAACGCCGGCCTCGCGGCGGAAGCGGTGGCCCGCGACGGGGCCGGCATCTACCTCGGCTCCGCGCTGGGCGGGATCGCCTTCGCCGAGGAGCAGCACGAGGCCTATGTCCTCAACGGACCGCACCACGTCAACCCGCTGCTCGCGCTCTCCGTGTTCGGCGGGGCGGCCTCCTCCAACGTCACGATCGAGCTTGGCCTGACCGGGCCCTCGCTCTCCAACGGCAACTCGTGCGCGGCCGGGATCATCGCGATCGGCGAGGCGGCCCGCTTGATCGCCGACGGGCGCGTCCCGATCATGCTCGCCGGTGGCGCCGAAGCCCCGCTCGCGCCGCTCACCTTCGGCGCGTTCGCGATGATCCGTGTCCTCAGCACCCGCAACGACGACCCCGAAACATCGAGCCGCCCCTTTGACAAAGAGCGCGACGGCTTCGTGATCGCCGAGGGCGCCTGCGTCCTCGTCCTCGAATCCTTCGATCACGCCGAGGCTCGCGGCGCGCACATCTACGCCGAGCTCGTCGGATACGGCGTCAGCAGCGATGCCCACCACATGACCGCGCCCTACCCCGAGGGCACCCGCGCCGCCCGCGCGATGACGGACGCGCTCGCGAGCGCCGGTCTGGCCCCGGAAGCGATCGACTACGTCAACGCCCACGCCTCCTCGACGGTGCTCAACGACTCGACCGAGTGCCGGGCGATCCGGATCGCGCTCGGCGACCACGCCGACCACGTCGCGGTCAGCGGCACCAAGGGCCTGCACGGGCACGCGCTCGGAGCGACCGGCGCGATGGAGACCGCGATCTGTGCCCTCGCCCTGGAGCGAGGCCACCTCCCCGGCACCGCCAACCTCGAAACGCTGGACCCTGCCTGCGACCTCGACATCATCCCGCCCGGCGGCCGCGAGGTGCGGGCCGAACACCTGCTCTGCAACGCCTTCGGCTTCGGCGGCATCAACGCCACCCTCGCCCTCCGCGCCATCTGACCCGGTTCCCCACCAAGCTGGCGCACGAAGCGATCGCGCCTGCGCGATCTTCGTAAGAGGTACCTGTCCGCCGCGCTCCCTCGGGATGACAGCAGCCGCGCCGCCGGCGGAAGCGCTCCGCGCTGCAGTCGGTCGTAGAATCGGCGCAACGCGCCCTCCGTTTCCGACGGGCACAACTTCCAAACGAAGCTGTAGCCAGCGGCATGAGCGTTGGCTTGGTGGAACGTTGAACATTGAGCTTTTCTGGAATATCGTGTAGTGTGCATTGACTGTTTTCTAGATTTCGTATAGGATTGTGATAGATGAATACGGTCTTTGCTGATGACGATCTCAATCGCCTTGAAACTGATCCCGCGTTCTCGATGGGACTGCCACCGGCGGTAGTGACGGCGTATCGCAAACGTATGCAGGCGATTCGCAATGCGACCGATTCCCGCGACCTCCGGGCAATGCAGTCCTGGCACTTCGAGAAGCTGAAGGGGAAACGACGGGATCAATACTCGATGCGTCTCAACCGTCAGTATCGATTGGTGATGGAGTTGCGGGCCGATTCAACTGGCCAGAAGGTCGTGATCATCGCGGTCGAAAACTATCACTAATCAGGAGAGGAATCGGATGACGACGGCACGAAGACCAGCGGAGGTGTTTGCGCCGGGTGTGTTTGTGCGAGATGAACTTGAAGAACGAGGATGGAGCCAGACAGATCTTGCCGACATCCTGGACCGCCCAGTGGGCCTGGTCAACGAACTCATCGCGGGGAAACGAGGTGTTTCTCCAGAGACCGCCAAGGGGCTTGCCGCCGCGTTTGGAACGTCCGCCGAACTGTGGATGAATCTGGAAGCGGCGTATCAGTTGTCAAAGGTGAGCAAGGACGCTGAGCATGAGATCAGTCGCCGAGCCAAAATGTTCAGTAAGGCTCCCGTCAAGGACATGATTCGTCGAGGGTGGATCGAGCCCTCGGACAGTGTCGACGTTCTCGAACAACGCCTCCTGCACTTCTATCGCATCGACTCCCTGGACGACGAACCGGAACTCTTCCCACATGCCGCCCGGAAATCGACGTCCTATTTGAGTGAGACGACCATGAGTCAGATGGCGTGGCTCTTCAGGGCACGTCACGTTGCCAATACCCTTCGGGTCGATACCTGGTCGGCGAAGAACCTCGAAGCACTTCTGAAACAGCTCTCCGTTCTTTACCACGAGCCACAAGAAGCGCGGCACGTCCCGAGAATCCTTGCCGAAGCTGGAATCAGGTTCGTTATCGTGCAGCCGTTACCAGGCTCCAAGATCGACGGTGCGTGCTTCTGGATCGACAAGAGTCCGGTGATCGCACTGTCGATGAGATTCGATCGGATCGACAACTTCTGGTTCGTTCTTTTGCACGAGCTCGGTCACCTGTCGAAGGGAGAGCTCTCGATCGATGAAGACATCAGACCCGAGACAGAAGAAGGCGGAGAGAAGCCGAAGCGAGAGATCCAGGCGGACCAGTTCGCGCTGGACTGCCTGGTTCCGCAAGACAAACTCGCGGGATTCATGGCGAGAATTGGGCCTCTCTACTCCGCGAAGCGAATCGAAGCGTTCGCTCGGACCATGAACGTCCATCCCGGAATCGTCGTCGGGCAGTTGCAGTATCGCCAGCAGGTGCCGTATTCCAGTTTTCGCAAGACGCTGCACCCGATCAGGGAGATCGTGACCACCTCGACGGTAACAGATGGTTGGGGCTCGTCACTTCCTTCAGACTTGTAGCAACCGGTCAGCGTTTCAAGGAGCGGATCATGAGTGGTCTCACCCTGACAGAGCAATTACAGGACATTGTTCGGCAGTATCGGCAGGCTGGCCAAGAGTGGCCAGCGACCACCCGGCAAATCTCAGATTGGGGAATAAGAAAGGGCTTATGGAAACCACACCCAGATAGTCTCGTCAGCCAACTTGCTGAACAATTGCCCCGTGCGATGCGAGAGGAATACATTATCGATGAGCAAGGGAGGACTGTTCGAGCCAAACATGCTGCTCGATTCAAGCAGTCAGTCCTCTGGGAGGATATTCGAACAGCACCCCGAGAGCACATGGAAATTGCCTTCCAACAGCGTCGACAGCAGATTGTGGGTGACTGTCGTCAGCTCAAGACTGATGCAGACAGCTTCAATGACAATTCAAACCCCGGCTCGCCGATTCAGATGATCTTCGATTTTACAGATGATCTCGCTGAGCTCGAAGCGATGGTGGATATTGCCTAACTCACGATGCCAACAACCTTGAGCAGCCGGACCCCGCCTGCGACCTCGACATCATCCCCCCCGGTGGCCGCGCGGTGCGGGCCGGGCACCTGCTCTGCAACGCCTTCGGCGGCATCAACGCCACCCTCGCCCTCCGCGCCACGTGACCACCCCGCCGCCGAGCTGACGCCATCGCTCAGCGCGCCAGCCATCAACATCGACATGCTCCCGGCAGGCCTCGTCTTGCCTTTCGCACACAGGCTTGAGCGATTCCAAGTGCCGCCTCCCCCGGGTTATCGTCAATCGAGGCCACGGTCACGCGAACGAGTACACCTCCTTGCTGGACGTAGATGGTGATCTCGTCGCTGCCGGCTGAATTGACGGCAAGCGCTCGCGCACGATCCCCGAGTGGCTCGATCGAGACCTCCTGGGCATCTGTCGACGCCATCTGGTCGTCGACAGACTAGTCGAGTGCGCGAGAGGCTCCGGAGGACGAGCCAAAACGATGAATGCTGACATAGACGTACGTGATCCCAGTCGCGCCGCCGTCGCCTTCGAACGTCCGCGTGACGTTCCCGTCCCACTCCCAGCGTTTGAAGCGGTGCTCGGTTTCGGCTGGATCGATGTAGTTGCCAGCGACCTGGCTTAGGCTTCGTTGCCGGTCCGAAACCATTGCCAGACCGGCGGGGACGTCACGCTCGTGAGGCAACAGGTCCGCAAGATCGTCAACCGGTGCCGAAGATCGGCCGCTCGCTTCATCGCTTCTAGCGGTCGATCCGCTTGCGATCGGAAGATCGCATCCGATGAAGCCATCCAGATAGCCCCGGAAGAAGGCGGTGATGCGATCGTCACTCGTCCCATGCGCACCCACGGTATCCTGTGGTAGCCCGAACGGATCACCTCCCGCCGCGGAAATGCTTACCGCCTCCGTGACGTCCCCTTGGTCCAGCAATCCCCGGGTTTGCGCATCCTTGGCATACGCACCGGCAAGGCAATCGGCTTGCAACTCGTGCTGGTTGCCCACACTCGCCCGGAGCCCGAGCAGGGCCCGGATATGATGCCCCCACTCGTGCGCCATCACGGTAACCCAAGCGAAATCGCCTATTCCAGACTCGAATTCGCTGAACCACAACGGGGCGTAGTAGATCGTTCGCTCCAGGGGACAATAGAAGGCTGGCCCGGTCGACACGTCAAACGATCCGCAGTCCGTCGTCATCTCTATCTCGAAGGACACGACATCGGGCGATTCATATGCCTGGTTGGCGGCCGCGAACGAGTTCGACCAGAACGTGTTCACATCGTCCACCGCGACATCGACGATGCTCACGCCGGCGCCGACGGATGGTGGCACTGGCGCGTAACGGGCAATCTGCTCCTCGACGAACTCCCGGCTCCGGCCGAAGAACCACCGCCACTCCCCGTTCGCATCCCGCACCAGCCGGACAACGTCGTTCGCCACTGATCCATTCGCGAACGGTTGCGTAAAGGACACCTCAGCGGTGCGAGGGTACGTTTCCCCGGTTACCTCCCAGGTCCACTCCAGGAAGCGAATTCCGGTCACCTGCGCGACGCCCGGCCCCAAGGGCAAGAAGTCGTTTTGATACCTACCGATGACCGCTGAGCGAGGAACGACGCTGTGCACATCGGGATGAATTCGGTCGTAGAGCGCGTTGAGATCTCCCTCGGCCTCGTACCGGGAGAGTGCGACGGCGGTCTCCGTGGCAGCCCGTTCATCCTCGGTGGTCTGTGCGTTCCCCGTGATCGGGACACTTGTAACCGCAAGCACGATGATCAGGATCAGAGCAACAAGACGGGCCATTCGGCACTCCATCTCCTGTCGATCGAAAAACTCACGAGAGTCGTCTGAATTGTCGATGCATGGTCATCATACATGATCGGTCAGGTGGGCGTGTTTGTTGAAACGGGCGACGGCGCAAGCATTCCAAAATCATCAGCGTCGAGGCGATCCGCTGGTATTATGAGCGGAGAATGTCCACCGAGGGGCATCGCCACCCTCGCCTTCCGCGCCACCTGACCCGGTTCCACAACGACCCCGTATCCAGCGCGTCATTCCTTCCGTATACTGGGTCCAGTGGCAACACAAGTGACGGTCGACGCTCGCGCGTTGTGACCGATCGACGCCCGTTCGCGACTGGCGACGGCCTGCTGATGGAAGGCACGCACCCGTGCGCGCTTTCCAGTACCTGTCGGAGAACGCATCATGGTTTCCCTGTCCAATCGTCGGCCTCTTCTCGTCCGCCTCGGCGCCCTGGGCTTGGCGAGTGCGCTCGCCAAGCCCAGGGCGCCGAGCATGAAGACCTCCGGTTTCCAGCCGCGATCCACGCCGGAAGCTGCGAAGAGCCCGGCGACCTCGTGATCGACCTCGGGCAGCTCGTCCGCCTGGAGGAAGAGTCCCCAACCGTCGGCGATCCCGTCGGCGCCCCAGGAGCCCAGGTCGTTTACGGGCTCCCCGAAGAGATCGAGATCGAGCTCACCCTGGGCGAGCTTCTCGCCGAGGACCATATCCTCGCCGTCTTCGACCCCGATGGCGCGACGATCATCTCCTGTGGCCCGATCGGCGCCTATACCTTCGAGGAAGGCGACGACCTTGCCTTCGGGCTCCGCTCGCAAGGCGACTCCCCCTACGCCGGAATCGCCCTGATCGACGCCGAGGACGAGGACGACGATGACCCCGCCGACGTCGAGGTCTACATCGTCAACAACAGCCCGGCGCCCGGCACCCCCGAGGCGTAACCGCTGGCCGCGCACGCACTTCGTCACACTCACAGGGAGCCGCCGCATCGATGCGGCGGCTCCCTTTCCGCGCGGTAACCAGCCATCGCTTACCCCGCCAACCCATCGGCCGCCCCAGTCCCCTGGCCGACCATCTCCCTACTCCGCGTCCGCGGGCAAAGCACGCTGAGTGATCCAAGCCGAACAATATGCCGTGGTACCGTACAGAAGGTCATCGCCAACACCGTGTGATGCCCCGACGACCGGCCGCAAGTTGCTGACGGCACGCCAATGGATAGCGCGCGCATGCGCTCTCTATCCGAGAATTGCCAGGAGAACGCTCCATGGGTCCTCTGTCCAATCGCCGGCCTCTGTTCGTCCGCCTCGGCGCCCTGGGCGTCGCGAGCGCGCTCGCCTTCGGCGGCACATCCGCGCTCGCCGTTCATGAAGACCTCGAGTTTCCGGCCGCAATTCACGCCGGCACCTGCGAGGAGCCGGGCGATGTCGTCCTCGAGCTCGACAATCTCGTCCGCCTCCCGGAAGATGCCCCGGCCGAGGGCGAGCGCGCTGGCGCGCCGGGCTCCCAGGTCGTCCACGGCCTGCCGGACGACGCCGAGATCGACCTGACGATCGACGATCTGTTCGCCGCCGATCACATCCTGGCCGTGTTCGACGCCGAGAGCGGCGCGATCATCGCCTGTGGCCCGATCGGCGCTTACACCTTCGCCGACGGTGACGATCTGGTCTTCGGCCTCCGCTCGCAAGGGGATTCCCCGTACAGCGGTGTCGCCCTGATCGACGACGCCGGCGACGATGACGCAGACGATGGTGCCGCCGAAAGCGACGATGACGCGGACGACGACTCCACCGCCGAGGATGACGACGGCGGGACCGATATCAAGATTTACCTCGTCAACAACACCCCGGCCCCGCCCGCCACACCAGACGCATAGTACCGGCCGGTCATCCATTACTCGCGGCGGGAACCAAACGGGCTGGGACGACATCGTCCCAGCCCGTTTGCCCGTTCTTGGCTGCGTACCTTGGCTCTTCCCGCCTCCAGGAAGCGGGGTGACCGGCAGGCGAGTTCCAGGGTTAACGCCGAAGCCGTCTGCTTCACCACAAAGCGCTATCCCCCCTCCACCATCGTCGAGGCTCCACAGCGGAATGCCCGACATCGCCCGATTCCCGCGCCAATGTCCGCTCCCGGTAGAGGCGGCCGAACGCACCAGCTCCGTGCATCGGATCCAGGACCAGCCCAGCCCCGCAAGGCCGGCCAGATTGATGCATTCCAGTCAGCCGCGCAGGCAGGCGGCAAGCGGATGATCTATCAGCAAGGTGTGCGCAGCTTACGGTCTTGTCCGTCGCCTTGTGACAGCAATCCGTATTTTTACTGATGCGCGTCCAGGCCCACGGCATCATGGTAATCCATGAGCAGAGGATGTGAGCGGGCATGGTCCGTTCGAGCCCGCGCGGGACATCGATCCCCAGATGTGCTTTATCGGATTCTGATTCATCCTCAACAAACGGCTCCGCGCAATGCGAAACGTTCAGCCAGGTCTGGGCGTCTCAGAGGTGGGTAGGGCACAACCGAACGGGAGGTGGGAACACCGGCGCACGCCAGGCGTACGAGGAGAGCGTTGCTGTGTCTGTTGAAACGACCAGAGCCCAGGGGTGGGACGATGGAAGGATCAGGAATCATGAAAGCTCAAGCCCGATCACACAGTGGGACACGACATCTGTTCGCAATCGGCGTGGCGATCTTCGCCATGCTCATGATGGGACTTTTTCAGCCGGCCGGTGCCCAGGTAGACCCCGCGAGTTGCGGCCATTACGACACTCAGGAAGGTGCTCAGGAGGACCTGGAGGCGCACCCGGAGTTCGCGGTCAGCCTTGACCCGGATGGGAACGGGATCGCCTGCGAAGGGGTCTTCGGCCCGGGCGATCCTGAAATTGACCCCTTCCCGTGCCGCACCTTCAAGAGCCAGGAACAGGCCCAATACTTTCTCGATACCTATGGGGAGCAATGGTCGATGCTCGACCCTGACGGCAACGGGATCGCCTGCGAGGAGGAGTTCGGGACGGACCCGCCGGTCGTTGTGCTCTGCAACGAGGCGTTCGGGACACTGGTCGAGGTCTCGCAAGTAGCGCTGGACCAGCATTCTATCGACTTCCCATACCACCGGGCCACCCAGGCCGAGATCGCGGCCGGGGAGTGTGCAGTCACGTCTCCGGTCAGGCCGACTGCAACCCCCGTCACGCCAGCGCCAACCCCGGTCACGCCGAGCGACGACGGGAAGCCGGCGACAGGAATGGTCACGAACCTGCCTTTGACCGGGACCGGGACATCCGAAGCGCAGGGACCGCACGCACCACTGGTGGCGGTGCCGATGGCGCTGATCCTGGCTATTCTCTGGCGTCAGCTCCGCAATCGGCAGTCGCTCGGGTAGGTCAGCTCAGGGTCGCATGAGGCTGGAGTGGCTCTTCTCGAGTGCCACCGCTTCGCATCCCGCACCGGGGCGAGCAACCTCCGAGGCCGCCGGGAGCGTGCATTGGCGCGACACTCCCGGCGGCCCGTTTCGTTCGGCGGCGGACCGTTCCCGAGACAGCCATGTTCGTCATGTGGACACCGCGCGCGCATCGCGGGAGACTGGTTCCGGCGCGCGGATGCCGCGCGGGAAGCGTCTTCATCCGGAGGTGGTTGTGGTCGCCATGCACATCACGTCGGTTCAGGTCAGTGTCCTGGACCCGGCGGCGACGGCGCGGTTCTTCCGGGACGTTCTCGATCTGGCCGTCGAGACCGTCGATGATACGCCCCACGTCAGGATCGGAACCTCGACCCTGATCCTCGGCCGTCGCGACGCGCCCGCTGAAGGGTATTACCACCTCGCGTTCGACATCCCGGAGAATCACATCGTGGCCGCGCGTGATCTTCTCCGCTCCCGCATTGACATCCTGCCCGGCGGCACTGACGGCGTCATCACCGGTCCGGAGTCGTGGAACTCGCACTCGGTCTACTTCAACGCTCCGGGCGACCTGAACCTCGAGCTCATCGCCCGGCACCGGCGACCGACCGCCGCCGCGACGCCGTTCTCATTCGCGGACATCTTCCACATCTCCGAGGTCGGGATTCCGGTCGACGATACGATCAGCGCGGTGAACGATCTCCAGTCCACGTTCGGGATCGAACCGTTCGGCCATCCCTCAGCCATGTTCGCCCCGATGGGAACGGACGATGGGCTGATCATCCTCGTCCGTACCGGGCGCATCTGGCTCCCCACGGAAGATCAGGCCGCGCTCCCGCTGCCGCTCCTCGTCGAGGCCCGCGGCCTCGACGGCACGCTCTCCCCGCACCCCAACTGCACGATCACGGGAACAGCATGAAGTCGGCATTGCCGCTTTACCTTCCGCATTGCGGGGGATAACTGCTCAATCTGCGCAGCTACCCCGAACACGCCTCGTCCCGTATCCCATTGCGTTCGTGGTGAGTTGGAGAGGGAAAGGTCGGCACGTCGCGTTTTTCCGAAGATCACGTCCCCGTATGAAGACGCGTCTGTCACCCATCCCCAATAGCTTGGTCTACTCCGATGCCTTCACGAAGTGCTGCTCACTGCTCTTGCCTCTTCGTGTATTAATCGGCAACTGCGTATTCTACAGCTTTTTGCATCGACATTGTCCTTCCCTCATCACGAAGCGTATTCAATCTCTCACCCAGTTGGCCCCTCAGAGTCCCGAGCGTCCGTTCGAAGTCGGCCCGATCAAGCGTATCCAAGCGTGTGCCCAGCCCCTCCAGAATCGCCTCCGTCGCTCCGCACAGCCTCGCCGCCCTCTCCAGCCTGCCCTTTGCTGCCTCCACCCGTCCAAGTCCCGCCAGGCACTCCGCCACCCCCTTGTGGTACTGCCGACCCTCATACAGCGAGAGACCGTCCGTAAACAGCTTCCCCGCGCTCTCAGGTTCTCCTCTGTACAGCGCCACGTACCCAAGGTTGTGCAGCGCCAGCGCGATCCGATACTCGTTGCCCAGCGCCCTGGCCAACCTCAGCGTCCGCTCGTAAAAGCGCTCCGCCTCTTCCCAGTCCGCTCGGTAGCGGGCCATCTCCCCCAGGCTGTTCAAGGCCAGCGCCACGCTCGCATCGTTCCTCGCTCTCTCCGCCCACTCCAGCATCAGTTCCCAATACCGCTGTGCGGCCCCGAACTGCCCCTCCTCCTGCGCGCACAGCGCCAATCCCATCCACCCGTGCGCCACGAGGTAGGCGTTGCCCGTTTGCTGGGCTAACTCCAGGCTCTTGGCGTACTGCTGACGCGCGAGCTCCCACTCCCCTTGGTTGCGGTACACGTCGCCTTTGGCCTGCAGCGTCTCACTCGCCCCGTTCAGGTCCCCGCCCCCACGAAACAGAACAAGCGCTTTCTTAAAAAGGCGGGAGGCAGAGACGTCGTCCCCTGGCCCTCTCGTCAGGAGCAGCCCTTGCCACAGCAGCCCCTTGGCCCTGAGATTCGGCGACACCTCGCCCTCGGCCACCATGAACGCCTCCAACCAGGTGTGCGCTTCCAGCTGGTGGTCCCGCAGCCGCCACAGCGGCATCAGCGCGATACACAGCCTCAAGCCCGTCTCTCGTTGTCCCTGTTCCATGCACCAGCCAAGAGCCGTCCTGAAGTTGTCGTGCTCGGCCACCAGCCTGTGCAGCCAGGACGCCTGCCCGCTGCTCTCCAGTTCCGCCCTCTCGGCCAATCCCAGGTAGTACTCGGTGGCGGCCCTTCGCGCCGTCTCCGCCTCTCCGCACGCCTGCAGCCGCTCCAGCGTGTACTCGCGGATCGTCTCCAGCATTTCGTACCGTGGCTCGTCCTCGACCCCCAAGATCCGTCTCAGCAGGTTCTGCTCGACGAGCGACTCCAGACCCTCCGACACCTCTGTCTCGATCTGTCCGATCGCAGCACAGACCGACCCGGCCGCCTCCTCGGTGAAGCCGCCCGCGAAAACCGCCGTGTAGGTGAGCAGTCGCTGCTCGTCTCGCCCCAACAGGTCGTAACTCCACGCGATCGTCGCCCGCAGCGTTCGCTGCCTGTCCGGCACGTCCCGCGGCCCCTCGCTCGCAAGCACCAGCCTGCCGCGGAACCGCTCCAGCACTGAGGACAGGCTCACCTGCCGGATCCTGGCCGCGGCCAGTTCAATCCCGAGCGGCAGTCCCTCCAGACGCACACACACCTCGGCCACGATCGGGGCGCTGCTGGGGGTGAGCGCGAAGGAGAGATTGACGGTGCGTGCTCTGTCGGCAAACAGGGCGACGGAGGGGTTGAGCGTGAGCTCCTCGAAGCCGGAGGCGGCGGAGGGAAGGGAGAGGGGAGGCACCGTGAATTCGTGCTCGCCCCGCACGTTCAGCCACGTGCGACTCGTCACGAGCACCTTCACCCGCCGGGTGATCTTAAGGAGCTCCGTCACGAGCGGCGCCGCTTCGACAACCTGCTCGAAATTGTCCAGCACCAGGAGCGCGCTCCTGTTCCTCAGGTAGGTCTCGAGCGCGAGAAGTGGCGGCTCGTCGAGCGACTCCCCGAGGTCGAGCGTCTGGGAGATCGTGGGGATCACTAACTCCGGGTCGCGGACAGGAGCAAAGTCGACGAAGGAGACTACCTCGAACTCATCCAGCACCGCCTGTGCCGCCTCGAGCGCCAGGCGCGTCTTGCCCGAGCCACCGGAGCCGGTGAGCGTGACGAGCCGGACGGAGGAAAGCAGCTGCGTGAGCTGCTCAAGCTCCTCCTCTCGCCCGATGAAGCTCGTCAGTTGAGCTGGGAGGTTGTTGGGGGAGGTGGGGGCCCAGTGGGAGAGGAGTGCCTGGTCTTCCTCATCTGCGGACCGCTGCAGCAACACCTCGATGGAGGGATGACCGCTGATCTCCAGGAGCGCGTTCGCCCGGAACCTGCTGAGCTCAAGTGCCCGGGCAACGCGGACCAGGTCCTGCCAGTGGCGCACTCGTCTGACCTCGCCCCTGGACCATCGGTAGACCGTGTTTCTCGGCAGCCCCGCCTCCTCGGCAAGCCTCTCGAAGCTCCAGCCGCGGTTCGCCAGGTGCTGGTTCAGGACCTCTGCGAGCGTCTTGCTCATGCATCCGGCCTCTCAGAAACGGGACCTGTTCGGGACCTCTTGCGGCCTTGTCAAGCGACACCGCAAATCCTACGATCTCTTCAGGCACCTCGACAATCCAATTGCGCAATACGATCGTGGACGCTTGGGGAGACGCATGAAAAAGCACCACGTAGTCATGGTTATCGGGCTTGTCTTCGGAGTAATCGGACTCATCTGGGGTCGAACCTACTATGTATATCCCGAAGATATGGCAAGAACGATTACGGAAAATCTTCCGTGGTTCTCCTGCCTGATACTTGGAGCTATCCTGCTCCTCGTTAGCAGAAGAATGGGAGATGGGAAATAGCTATGCCTGACGCGATCATCGGCCTCTTTGTGTTGGCTGCCATCGTCGGGGGCGTAATTCTCTGGCAGAAGTTCACAAGCGCGCTAGGTAACAAGGCGACTCAATCGATCCTTCGCCCCAAGGACCACAAGGCTGGCCAGGAACTGGTATCAAAAAAGCATGAATTCGTTGTGAGCGCATCTGTGCCGGATGTTAAAAAAGCGATTCTCGAGCAAGTTTCAGCCCTTCCAAATGAGCCGGCAGTCAGACCAGCACTCTATCTCGCACAGTCCTCAGATTCCCTCATCGTCTACCAATACGGGGCAAAAGTGCAGACCGTTTTTCGCATGCTCGTGCACATGCAAGCGGCAGAGGCTGGTACAAGGGGATCGTTCGAAATCGTCAACTGGATGCTGGCCAGTGGAATCGTGGCTCGACAGCATGAAATGAAACAACTGAATGCAGATATTGAAACGGCTCTCAGAAAAGTCGACCCGAAGGCTACGCTTCGAGTTGCGGGATGAAGACACAGAGCATGAAGAAGCTCCTGTCTGTCACGATCGCCATTGTGCTTGCGTTAACGCTCTCCGCATGCGGAGGACCACCCAGCCTCACCGGCAACTGGATGGCTGACGACGGATCGGGCACGAAGGTGATCATGGCTGACGGTCGATGCTCAGGCATGTACTACAGCCAGGGTGAGCCATTGGACATCGGTGGTGGCATGAGCTGCTCCATGTCCTCCAAGAAGGGGGAAAACGGCCGCTACTCTCTCGTGGTGACGCAGCCTCCCAACAAAACGACTCTCTATGTCTCGTTCGACGGGGACGACGAGGCGACTGTCTACGACTCTTCCGGCGACCGTCTCTTCTCGATGACTCGGCAATGACGTGGCCACAGGATGGGGCAAGGATGCCAAGGAACAGAGCACTGCTGATGGTTACCCTTGTTGTCTCGATGTTGCTTACTGCCTGCTCCTCATCCGGATCCGGGCCGGGCAGCGAGACGACCTGCGCGGAGTACCTCGCTCTGCAACTGCCGCTTGAGGATCAGCTGCTGGGAGGTCAACGGAGTGAGGAACAAGAAGACATTGTGAAGCAGATGCTCGATGCTCATGGCGTAGACACGGGCAAGGCGAACATGGCCATCGCCGATATGCAGATCGTGCAATTTTGTGGCATAGGCAGCACTGTAAACTCCATGACCTCTGACAGGCCGATCGAGGACGCAATCGACTGGTAGCGACGAGCCGTCGACGTAAGGAGAGTGTCATGACTATTCGGCAAGAAGAGGAGCGGAACACACTAGCTCCGCCAACAAACGGAAGGTAGGAACCGGGGTCCGATACCTTGTACCTTTCAATTTTGCTCGCCAGGCCATGAGGCGCATGAGAATGAAAGCACTGGAAGCCTACATCGCCGCTGGCCTGCTCCTGGTGGGCATCACGGTGTGCGGAGGACCAGCCGACATTACCGGGAGTTGGCGGGCTGACGACAGAACGGGCATGAAGGTCATCAGGTCAGATGGGTGATGCTCCGGGATGGCTGTTACGCGCTCGCCGCGACGCAGTCCATGAATCAGGAGACCTTGAACGTCTCGTTCAACGGGAACGATGTCGCGACGATCTAGGACTCCTCAGCGACCGCCTCTTCTCCATGACGCGACAGTGATCCAACCTGAGAAGTACCGTCAGAACCAAGGAGACCTTGTAGTGCATATCGTGCGTGTGAAATGGGTAGTCGTGTTGCTCGCGTTATCGGCAGTAATGGTAGGTCTGACTGGATGCGGAAAAACGGCGCCGACCGCGGTTCCTACGGTAGCCGCTACCCCAGCCGGTGGAATCAGCGGGGTGGTTCACGTCAAAGACAAGGACGGCTACACGTTTGATGTTGCCTATACGTATTCCCCTCTCCGAATCGAAAAGTCGGTGGCGAACAACAAGCCGGGGTTCTCCAGCGCTCTAATAAGGAGTCGTATATCGCTTTCTGTCACCAACACGACGCCGGGGCGCAATCTAACCTTCGCGCCTTTTAGTGGTGTCGATCCCAATCAACGCCCCTATGTGGCATTGATTGCAACCTGGAGTCCCACGAGCCCAATGTGCAGAGACTTGAATAGCTTGACAGAAACGTCTGAGCAGACCTGCAGCATGTGGCTAGGGTTTGGACGGATCATGCAGCCTTTGGGGCCAGACGAAACGGTTGAACTCTCGACCGACAGTGGAGGACCGGGAGGAGGAGGTGTCGCCGGAATAGGTCGAATACCAGACTCATCCTATGAGGCTGTATCGACCGGGCTTGAACACCCGGACGGCTATTCCATCGTATACAGCGCTACAGATGCTGGGCGGTTCAGCACCCTCTGCGACGATACATACGGCAGCATCGCGGATCTTTTCTCGAGCCCAGGGCTAAAGAAATGCCAAGCTATTTATCCTCTTCTGCCATAACCACAGTCCGAAGACTTATGTCCTTGGGATGGCTACATCGAAAGTCAGTCAGAGTTGGGCAGAGGAGAGGCACATGATTGACCGCAACCATTCGAAAAAGACTGCTGTCCCTGGGCTGAGGATGCTCGCGGTACTGGCGATGCTCCTCACCACGTGGTTCAGTGCGGCTACATCCGTGGCGGCGCAGGACGGCGGCATGTCGCCAATGGATATCGGCGCGGTTGGCCCCAATGGGCACGAGATCGGTGCGCAATTCACCGTGACCACCCTGGACGGAGAATACATCGGCTCGTGCACGCTGGTAGGACATGGCGATGAACCGTATCCACTTAGCTGCAGAGTTGACGTACCGAGGGGCACAACGGTGGTCGTGACGATCGACGTCACCACGATCACTCCCGGCACTGCACCCGTCGAGAATCCGCTGTATTTTGACACCACGAGCAGTCCCGGCGCCGCATCTCACTGGGGCGTTAGCTTCCAGATCGAACCGCAGGATGAGATTGCCAGTACCGGACAGACTTCTGATGTGGCAATTGAGACGATGGAAAACGGGCAATCCGCCACCGATGTCTGTTACGTGCTGGTCGATTTCAGCAACGAGGGCTGCGACGAGAATGGTGACGGAAAGATCACCTTCCAGGATGTCCCTCTCGGTACCTACACGGTGCAGCAGACCGCCGATCTCGGATCGGGCCGCTATGTAGAAGACTTCACCATCGACGTCACGGGCAACGTCAGCTCGGCGGGCTGGGAGGCATTCTCTGCCACCATCGTCAACTCCTCCGGCGCATCCTCGGATACTGGGTCATCCGGTCAGACGGGCGCTGTCGATATCGCCCTCATCGCCCGCGATCCGGACACCGGCGACCTGTTGACCGGCACCTGCTACGTGCTCGTCGACTACAGCAACGAGGGTTGCGACGAGAACGGCGACGGCCAAGTCACGTTTGCCGCGATTCCGTATGGCACCTACACCGTCCACCAGACCCAGACACCGGCCGGGTATCCGACCATCAACGACTACGCCATCACCGTTGAACCGGTCGAGGGAATGCCAGGGGGAGGATCGTTCGGCGTACCACTAGGATTCATCGTCAAGCAGGCGCCGGAACAGAATGCCCCCGACACCCGCAACGTCTCGGTGGTCCTGATCGACATGAAAACGCACGAGAAGGTCGTGGCTGATGGGTGCGTGGAGCTGGTCGGCGCCAGCAATGTTGGCTGCGACGACGATGTGCCGGATGGCCAGATCGACTTCCTCGATGTCCCGGCAGGAGGACCATACGAACTACGCTTCACTAATCTCCCGGCGGGATATGAGGTAGGGACCGTCGGAGGGCCGCTCGCCGTGAGCGTCGACGCCGGGCCCAACGATCCAGCGAACCAGATGGTCTTTGTCCTGCTGGACAATCCAAACGGTGACGCCGGTGTCGAGCGTACGGAGTCTGCAGAGGTTGTTGGAGAGGACGGGTTCACACTTACACTCGACGGCGTCTCGGTGTCGGGCGCTGCGGATGTCGCGCCGCTTGGAACCCGGGTGCAAGAGCGATTGATCGCACAAGACCTCCCCGATGAGATCAGCGGATTCGCGGAACCAGTCGGAACCGGGATTGACATCACCCTGGGTGACGGTATCCAACCAGCTTCTCCCTTGATAATCACCTTCGCTCCCGAGGTGGTGGCAGATTGGGACTTTGCCTCGGATTCCACGAACGACTTGGTTCCGGTGGTGTTCACGTCGAAGGCTGATGGAGCTGGAGTGGAACTGGCAGATGCACAGGTGCTTGCAGACGGGTCCGTCGTGGTCACCGCAGACCATCTCTCGCCGTTCCAGCCGGCTCTTGCGTCCATCAGCGGCTACTCTGATTGGTTTGGCGAACAGGTCCTGATTGCCATGGAGGTGCGCTCCGAGAGGCCCGACTGTGTCGATCAACGGGCCGACGATGGGGGCTGGGAGTTCTCCGCCGTTCCCAACCAACTCTTCTGGCCTTGCACAGAGGAAACTGCTGGCGGGCTGGAGGTCACGTTCACAAACAATAGCCCGGAAGTCTGGCTTGTGGAGTCAGACCAGGCAACTCCAGGACTTCCAATCACGGTTTCGATCACCGGGGCGACAATCGCGGCGATTGCGAGACAGGGGATAGACCAGACGACGACAGCTCCACTCGTCCCGCCGGATGGGGCAGTAAGGTTTGCGGCAAACGGTCAGGAAGATCAGATTGTTTTCGATGCCTCGCTGAACGAATCATTGACCGTTGCAAACGCTATCGTGTCAGCTGTCTCCACCTACGTGCCTGCGAAAAAGCTTGAGGCGCTCGGGCGTGCTGAGTGCTTCCTTGACATCGTCTCGACGTCGCTCACCGGACCTGTCGAGGCAAACGGCAACCTTACAGGGACCATCATCCGCTGCGTCGGGAGCGTGATTGGAGGGCTGGGCGGCACCCTGATCTCCTCAGTGGCGGCCATTCCAGGCGCAGTCACCGCTGTTGTAGACATCGTCGTAAGGAACCTCACCGGCCGTGACGAGTTCTCGATTACGTTGTCAAAGCTCGAGGACGTTCCTGATGAGCCGGAAGGGAGTGCCTCGTCAGCCAACGCTTGGCCATCGGATCGGGATGACGGCCCGCCGTCGCTTTATATATGGCTGGGCGCGAACATGCATGGATTTCCAGACTGGGTCGCATGCGACGACGCCACGACCTATTGCCTTGTCGGCTACCCGGGCCAGGAACACCTGCTCGTCCAGACGAGCGGGCTCGTTGTAATCGGGACAGTCGATGACTCCGCGACCGATCCGCGGCAGGAACTCCTGGCGTTGGGCCTGCCAGACGAGATCGTCACCCAGATTCTCGGGCAGTAGGACGGGGGACTGGAGCCGGTTTGTGAAAAACCTTCCGGAGTCGCCCTTTTCTTGACACAATAACTTACAGGCGATGCGATGACGACCTGGACATCGCTCATACCTGCCGTCAGCAGGGTCAATGCGTAGAGCTCGGGCGGAGTGATCTCGATATTTCGCGTCGTCGCGTCGATGCCGGATCCCTTGGCGGGACAGGTCAGCGAGGTCGAGGAGTATGCCGTGTCGACGCCCGACACATCGAACACCCCCTCCATCGAGCGTACGGTTTCATCGACCGTGACGGTGACGAGGCAGTCGGCATCGGAGGCATCCAGGAAGCCCAGCACCTCGCCGCGCTGCGTCTCGCTGTTGCTCTCGCCGAGCGCGACGATCCGCTCCTGTTCCGCCGCTCCCACGCCGCGCGGGAATGCGGGGCCGATGATGGAAAGAGCGGTCAGGATCACGAGCAGGTGATGCCGGGGGCTTCTCGCCCGCGACGATGGCACCGGGGTGATGTTCAAGATGGACCCTTCCGAGACATCCGGGATGCCCGGCGTGCCAGGCCGACACCACTGTGTACGTACACTATAGGCGGTCATGCCAAATTGTCAACGGAAAGGGTGTTGGTTGGGGTCGGTCATGTCTATCGGCGAGCAAGCGTTTCCCGTCAATTCGCTGGGTCGGTCCGCCAGCCAGCACCACCCACGAGTGCGCAGGGGCGGACGAGAATCGACCGGCGATGGAGTCTCTGACACGGGCCGTTGGTCGATTCTCGTCCGCCCGCGGTCGGCACGGGGCGGTTTTTGCCCACGGGTGTGGCATGACGCGGGTGCTGCTTGGAGCCGGAACGATCGCGAGCGAAGCGGGGCTTGCCCCACGCATCGACGGGCCGAGGTGAAGTCTCCGAAGGCTAGACGCTGGCCCCGGCCGGCGCCGGCAAGGTCCGCCCGACCGCTGTCGCGACCGCCGCCATCCGCGGCATCAGCGCGTTGAACTCGGCCACGTCCAGCGACTGCGCGCCGTCCGACAGCGCGTGGTCCGGGCTCGGATGGAC